>Ga0181410_1000007_pt1 | contig 94543 bp, 93 predicted proteins | sample 33SPOviralmetaG_FD_130112 | JGI IMG/M metagenome (GOLD analysis project Ga0181410, IMG submission 130112) | Marine viral communities from the oligotrophic San Pedro Time Series (SPOT) site, San Pedro Channel, CA, USA - 33 SPOT_SRF_2012-06-20 | ecosystem: Environmental > Aquatic > Marine > Strait...
CGAAGTATTCCTTGGACTCCGCAAAGAGTATACAACTATGGTAAAAGAAACGTGGTCATTCTTTGCACAACTCGCTTGCCAAGATGGTGAATATATAATGTGTGGAGAATCACAAAACAAAGTAGAGCAATAACACCATTTTACTTAAGCATTAAGTAATAAACTCTCCTTGCTCTCAAATATACAGTCAGCTAATAAGTTTTGATTATTGTAACTACACTAATAAATATAACTTAGCTGCAAATACATAGTCGGATAATAACACCTTCTTATTGGTACTCCAGTAATAAAAAAAACTTATCCGCAAATACAATGGCTTAATAATCTTGACTTATCTTAAATAAGGTAATAAAATACTCTTAAGCCAAAAATACATTAAAGAGTTGACAAATGTTTGACGATAAGGTATAATACAAAGGTACTAATTTTACACACAGGAGTTTGAAATGAATTATATTATTGCAAATGACGGAAACGTAACGGCGACAGTAGCAGGTGAAGTTTACACCTTTGGCAAGTCGCACCCAAGATATGAAAGACTGATTACTCATCTTAAGAATAATAATGTCGAACACTTTGAGGCATCCTACGATATCGTATCGCATGTGAATGCGTATTGCGATGGGTATGCCAGCGTTGAAAACGGCAAGATGAAGTGGGATGGGATTGATATGCCAGAAATGTTTGGTGGTACAATCCTTGATATGATCCAGCAGGGTTATCCTTTTGAGCCTATGTTAAACTTCCTTGATAACATGTCACAGAATCCATCTGATCATGCTATCACAGAACTGTTTGAGTTTATGGAAAATAAGAATATGCCTATCACACCTGATGGACATTTCTTAGCATACAAAGCGGTAGATCCAAACTATAGAGATTTATATTCTCACACGTTTGATAATAGCGTTGGAAGTACATGCGAGGTTCCACGTAGTAAAGTAAATGGAAACAGGGAGCATCACTGTGCTGCTGGACTACACGTTGGAGCGTTTGATTATGCCAAGTCATATGGCGGGATTGACTTGGATGACAATGAAGGCGATGGTGGCAACAAGCTTATGATTTGCAAGGTAAATCCACGCGATGTTGTAAGTGTGCCAAACGACTGCCGTTGTCAGAAACTACGCTGCTGTAAATACGAGGTTGTCAGTGAGTTTGAAGACTTACTAAAGAGTGTTGTCCACATGACTAAGGATGACATTGACTACTCTAATCTAAAGAAGCGTAATGAGGAATGGATTTTTGAGGTCACTGCTAAGTTAGAGCGTGTCAATAACGTTCTCAAGAAGCGTGAAGCTGTTCTTAGCTAGTGATTGCAGGGAGGGGTGAGGCAAGTAGTGTGTGGCTTGCCTCATCCCGGTCTTTGTTTTTTACCTAAAGGCGGGAGAAACTATGAATAAAAATGTACAGGAATATAGATGTGGATGAACGACTTCTAAATATGGCAAGAAGATATTGGGACGAGGAAGACTCAATAACAAAAGAGCAAGTACACTGGGTTTTAAGAGATGAAGGATATTCAAAAGACGAGATTGACAATGCAATCAGTGATTATTGGGATATTCATTTACGCTCTAACATTCTCCTTCATCATTGGATTGCACCAATTGTTCTAACAATAGTGATGATTGGCTTAGTTATATATGTACAAAACTTAATATGGATTAACACGGGACCATAAAGACTGTGGATAATAATAATAAATACTATAAAGCGTTAGATAAGCTACACAACAATTATTTAGAAAATGGTGGTAGAAGAAGAGTACATAATAGTTTAATGGAGTTTGATAAGTTAGCTAAGGATGGAGACAACGTATTAGACATAGGTGGCGGCAACATACAAAACAATAAATCTCATGTTAACTTCAAGGAATTATTTACTACTTGTCATAACATAAACTATGAGTTTATAAATCAAAACAATTGTGATGTGAGATATAACAAGTTACCATATGAAGATAATAGTTTTGACATAGTAATGTCTCACGAATGCATAGAGCATCTGTGGAATTTTAGAGCAGATGGAATGATGGATTATGTTGGTCTTATTAATTTCTGGAAAGAATCACATAGAGTATTAAAGCCTGAAGGTTTTTTCTTAGTATCTACTAGAAACAGAAATTGTCCTCTAGCTTTTCAAAGGTTGTACAAAGGATACCCACTGATGGTTAGTACTTGTTCTTTGAAAGAAAAAGTTAGCTCACACGCACAAGAATTGGCAGAGAATGATTTTAAAGCTTTAGTAAATCACACAGGATTGTTTACAAATAATTTGATATACTGTATGCCATCTACTGATTTTATGAATCAAGATTTCTTTATAAATAAAATGGAACAATTCTGGGAAAGAAAACTCGCATTACATGAGCTACATGATACAATATACTTTAGTTCTACAAAAAAATGAAAAAATATATTAACCTAGATGATCAACACGTATATCTTGTTGGTCTTGAAAATATTGACGGACAAACAATCCTGACACTTGTAGACAAAACATCACATAGTGAAAGCTATGATTGCAAAGAAGATAGATTTGCGAATACAAGTATTCATGTGGACAAATATAGACTTTTAAAATTAGCAGACTTTATATACGAATATTGCAATGAAACAAACTAGAATTATTATTATTGCAATAGTTGCTTTTATTGGTATAATGATACTACTGTTACTGCCAAGAAAAGAATTGACAGAGGAACAAAAGATAAAAGCTTGGAAGCCAAGAGATTTTTACCTAGTTTATCAATATTATTTTGATCAAGATTTAATAGAATTAAGAAAAGAAATAAATGAAAATCAACAGCGAGCCAAAGTTGGACTTTGATGATGTATTATTAGTTCCACATAGAAGCAAAACTGCTTCACGATCTGATATTAAACTGGTACGTAATTTCTCATTCTACCATTCTGATAATGTGTGGGAAGGTGTACCAATCTTTGCTGCAAACATGGACACAACTGGCAGTCTAGCCATGTCTAAGGTGTTAGCTGAATATTCTATGCCAACATGTCTGCATAAGCACTACGAGGTAGATGATCTAGTACGTGAATTATATTACCCTGAAACCCAATGGTATAGTATAGGTATTAAAGACGCAGATATTTCTAAACTAAATGAGTTTAAAGAGAAGTCAGGTATGAATCCTAATATATGTATAGATGTAGCCAATGGTTATACAGACGACTTTGTTGCCTTCTGTAATAAGGTAAGAAGTCAGGTAAGTAAACATACTATTATAATGGCTGGTAATGTTTGTACTCCAGAGATGGTACAAGAATTAATCTTGCATGGTGGAGTAGATATTGTTAAGATAGGTATTGGACCCGGATCTGCTTGTACAACAAGACTAAAAACTGGTGTGGGATTTCCTCAGTTATCAGCTATAATAGAGTGCAGTCATGCAGCTCACGGGTTACGCAATGGAGATGGAAGATTAGGACTAGTGTGTGCTGATGGTGGTTGTAGAACTCCTGCCGATGTATGCAAGGCGTTTGCTGCTGGTGCAGACTTTGTTATGCTTGGTGGTATGTTAGCTGGCACGTATGAATGCGAGGGCGATTGGCAATACGAGTGGGTGTCAGATGGTAAACATGACTACCACCACAAGATGGTTAGAAAGTCTCTAAAGTTTTATGGTATGTCTTCAAGCGAAGCGCAATCAAAGTATGGTGGAGTAAAAAATTATAGAGCTAGTGAAGGTCGCGTGAAAGAAGTTCCATATAAAGGTCCAGCAAAGGATATTATATTAGACGTATTAGGTGGACTACGAAGTGCTTGTGCGTATATCGGAGCAACTAAACTAAAAGATATGAATAAATGTGCGGAATTTAATTTAGTAAACAGAACTCATTTTGATCAAAGTATATAATGACATTAGAGGGAATTTAGAAGATATGAATAAACCATACAGACCTATAAGCAATGGCACGTTTGCTATATATAAACCAAACGAATGGTTCTTTGTACACATCCCAAAAAACGGTGGAACATCTTTTTCGGGAAACATAAAGTCTGCAAAAATTTTAGCCAATAAAAAGTATGGTATACATTTTCAACCAATTTATTCTAACGAAGTTCACAATCAGGCAAGCGTGTTGAGAGAGCGTTATCCAGAACTTGCAGCGTGTACTCCCGTTTGTTTAGTTAGAAATCCTTGGTCTAGATGTTTATCTCTATATCTTTTTGATGTCACATCTGCTGTAATGACTCAAAATATTGGTCAAGAATGGTCGAAGACAGTGCATACTAGATTATCCAGAGAAGGCTTTAAACATTCTTGGATGACAAATGGTTTTTTTAGAGACGATGAAAATATGATGAATGGTATTAACCATAACCCTCATAGAACGTGGAAAGAAAATGATAATCAACTTTCTTGGATAGACAACGATACTAAATATTTTAAATTAGAAACTGAGTTAGATGTATTTTATGATTTCATTGGAGTAAATTACAATGAGAGAATAAGAAATGATACAAAACATCACGATTATAGATTGTATTATGATGATGAATTAAAAGAAGAGATAGGTAAGTTATACAAACAAGATATAGACACTTTAGGATATCAATTTTGACATGAGTATGTACCCAAGTCTTATTAGGAGACGACCTTGGCTCTCCCAGCAATAATAATCTCTACATTGTGTTATGTGTGGACATGTACCTGTTGTATTATAGGTCGTGACTATCCACACGCTTTAATGTGGTTCGCATACGCACTTGCTAACTTAGGATTACTTTGGTATGAATTTAACAAAATGGGATGAACGATTTATTGGATTAGCCAAACTAGTAGGATCGTGGTCGAAAGACCCGTCAACTAAGGTAGGCGCAGTCATAGTAGATTGTAATAACAGAATAATTTCTGTTGGTTACAATGGATTTCCAAAAGGCGTTAAAGACAATAAAGAAAGACTTAATGATAGAGAAAGTAAATACGATATAATTATACACGCTGAAGCAAATGCTTTATCTTTTGCAAGTAAATCTGTAGAAGGATGCACTTTATACACTTACCCCTTTCAGCCTTGTTCTAGATGTGCTGGATTAATAATACAACATGGAATAAAAAGAGTGGTTAGCCAAAAAGATTCTAAAGCATCGGAGCGAACAATGTCTTGGGGCAAAAACTTTGAGTTGGCAAATACGCTGTTCAGTGAAGCGGGTGTTGAAATGGAGTACTATGATGCCTGAAGATCAATACAGAAAAGATCAAAAAATAAAAGCAATAAATTCTTTGTTGAATGATTGTATTATCAGCCACAACGAGGATATAATAGTACAGATGATCTACAGGCTTGAGTTAGAATACAGAGAGCTAGCAGAATTATCTACAATGGGTGAATACAGATCAACGTGGACACATAAAGATGTGTTGGACTACATTACTTATAATTTGTGAGGAGCAAAAAAATGCCTAGTGTAACAGAAATGGCTGAAGCACACCTTGGAAATGTGCAAAAAGCAATTCTAGATTTAGAACAGCAAAAAGTTAATATTGAGGACGAAATTAAAAAACTGCAAACTTATTTGCAAGAAGGGGTCTTGACATTGAATCCAGAAGAGAAAGGAAATGCAAATGACAAGTAATGAATTTATTGATAAGCTAAACAGCGTATCACACGCCTACCGTTGGAGTGTGAGCAATAATAAGGTTTCGGCAACTATTCGTAGCGGCCCTAATCGTGGTAAAACTTTGAATCCAGTTACAGCTTTGGCTCATAAGTCTGGTTTAGGAGTTTTTAATAATAATAGGGAAGGTACGGAAACTGCTGGTAGTCAATTAGGACTAACAAGGCAAGAAACTAGAAGTATTTATTCAGCTATTATTGGAACTAATAATCGTGGTAATACTCAGGTAGTTCGTGGTAAAATTCGTTCAGCATTGGAGGTATAGATGAATATTAATACTTGGTTGGGTTGTGGTAGATTAACAAAAGATGCAGATTTCAATGTAACCCAAAAGGGTACATCTATGGCGAAATTTCGCATGGCAGTTAACGATAGGCGTAATGACGATACTCTCTACCTAAACGTACTTTGCTTTGGTAAGATGGCAGAGGCACTAAAAGACCACCTTAAGCGTGGAAGGCTAGTTGGAGTTCAGGGAAAGATCAAGATAGATGACTATCAAGATAAAGAAGGGAATCCTAGAAATTCAGTATGCGTAATGGCTGATGAAATTTCTTTGGGTCCAGCAGCGGCAGCGGCAGCTGAAGCTGAAAAAAATAAAGAAGAATAATTCCTTGTACTTCTTAGGACAGATAGCTCGATACGGTTCGCCCTGTCGAGCTATTTTCTTTTAAAGAACGCGCCTTGACTTTGACGATGAGTATGCTATAATGAAACTAAGGAGAAAAACATTATGGGACACGAACACTCAATATTGTCAGATTTAATTGGAATAGCATTAGTTATTTATGGATGCTATCACTTTATTCAAGGTATGAAAAAAGGTCTTGGTGTTGGAAACACTTTAGACAACTTTCATCTTTTTACTATTCAGGATACTGTTCCAGCAGTACCCGCTGTAACTGCTAATGTCAAAGTTACATCGCCAAAACCAAAAGTAAAACAAGAATATAATCAGTTGCACCAAGACTGCTTTGATGCTCTCAAGGCCGTAGGCGTAAGAACAGTAAAAGAGAGGAAGTATCTGGTTAATTCAGTTTTTAATAATCACAATCCAAGTACTGTTCAGGAATTTTTACAAATAGCATTAAGTAAATAGGAGCATACCATGCTTAATAATCTAAAAGAAATGAGGACTTATTTAGTTGGGGCTATGGATAGGGTTCCAGACGGTGGGGTTGGTTGGCGACAAGCTATCACTCCAATGCTATCAGAACTTGGAGTTAAAGTTTTAAATCCATGCGATAAGCCTATAGAGTCAGCAAAAGAGGGTCCAGACATTAGAACTGTCATAAATTACTATAAACAAACTGGGCAGTTTAACAAGATTAGAGAAGAGTATGGTCACATCAGAAACGCAGATCTAAGATGTGTTGACGTTTCCGATTTTGTAATAGCTAATATAGATATCAATGTTCATATGTGCGGATCGTATGAAGAGATTTCTACAGCCAATAGACAAAAGAAACCAATATTAGTGTGGTGCGAACAGGGCAAGATGCTTGCTCCTAATTGGTTATACTTCATGCTTCCACACGAACACATCTTTAGCTCTATGGACCAGCTATTGGCCTATTTATACGACGTTTCTCGTTGTGAGGATACAGCAAAGTTAAAGCGTTGGTTTTTCTTCGGGAGTAATCTATGAAGCTGGACAATGTAACATTATTATCCATAGCTGGTATGCCTAAATACATAGATTCTAGCAAGCAAGCAATGAGGCATTGCCTAAAACAATGTGATTTTCAAGACGTTAAGTTTTTCAGCCCAATTCCAGACAATGAGTTCAGCCATGTAGATACTGGCTTTTTAGACTTAAGTTTATATAATCAATTTTGCGTAGAAGAATTACATAAACATATTAATACAGAGTTCTGCTTGTTAGTTCAGCCAGATGGCTTTATAATTAATAAAGAATATTGGACCGATGATTTTTTAAATTATGATTATATTGGCGCACCTTGGCCCGGACATGATCACAACATAGGCAATGGAGGTTTCTGTCTTCGTAGTAAAAAATTCCTTAAAGCATCGTCTAAGCTAACCTACACGAGCGACTCACACCTAAGAGTAGGACTTACAGTAAATCATTTTCTCTCTAAACATATAGCTCCAGAAGATTGGTTTATTATTTTACACAACAAAGAACATCTAGATAAGGAAGGAATTAAATTTCCTAGTACTGATTTAGCTTTTCAGTTTTCCGTAGAACATCCGAGCGAACAAAAAACATTTGACAGAGACGATCTATCAACTTATAAAAGTTTTGGTTTTCATGGGCCTTTTAATGTGGCAGGAATGAGAGAGTTATTATGAATATTAATATTGTATCGCCTATAAATCAGTTAGGATATGGAATAGCTGGTCTTAATATATGTAAAGCATTATCAAAAATATGTAAACTTAGTTTAATACCTATACCCCCCATAGATATATATAATGAAGCAGACGCTGAAGTCTTAAAAGAAGTTATTCTTAATTCTAAGTTTCTAGACTTTGACGCTCCCTGCATTAAAGTTTGGCATCAAAATGACATGACGCAGTTTGCTGGAAGAGGACTAAGAATAGGGTTCCCCTTTTTTGAGTTAGATGTCTTTACAGACTACGAAAAACATCACCTTAACAGCTTAGACGCTATCTTTGTATCTTCAGCTTGGGCAAAAGAAATTTGTATCCAGAATTTGAATGTCAAGGAAGAAAACATATTTGTTGTTCCTTTAGGCGTAGACCGTTCCATATTCAATGAATCTTATAAAACAAAAGATCCTACCAATAAAACTGTATTTTTCAATTGCGGTAAATGGGAAATAAGAAAAGGTCATGATGTAATTTTCCAACTTTTTAATGATGCTTTTACAGAAGATGATAATGTAGAATTATGGATGATGAATAGTAATCCATTTTTGTCAGAAGAGGATCAAAACAAGTGGAATTCTCTGTATCTTGGCTCTAAATTAGGCTCTAAAATAACGATCATACCAAGGGCAAAGACACAGCAAGAAGTGTATAATATTATGAGCCAAATCCACTGTGGCATCTTTCCCTCTAGGGCAGAGGGCTGGAATTTAGAGTTATTAGAACTGATGTCGTGTGGTAAACACGTAATTGCCACTGACTACTCTGCACACAGTGAATTTTGTAATGATAGTAATTGTTTTATTATAAACATTAACGAGAAAGAAAAAGCATTTGATGGTAAATGGTTCTTAGGTCAAGGAAATTGGGCTAAAATCACAAAGGAAGCTAAAGATCAAGCCGTTAGACATATGAGAAATATATACGATAAACATCAAAACAATACCCTAGAAATAAATACAGCAGGCATAGAAACCTCTAAAGTTTTTTCTTGGGAAAATTCCGCTAGAAAGATAGTACAACATGTTCAACTTCTTCAAGAAAACAGATCAAAGTGATGGCGATGATAATTCCAAAAAAGAAAAATTAGCAAGTATAGAATTTTATATACAAGACCCAGATGACCCTAAGCCTAGAGTTAGTATTAACATTGACGACTACGACGAAGACTCAGTAAACTCACTATGTAAGATTGTGAACGTCTTAGCTGATGATACTTTAGTCCTAGAAACATATAATATCATACAAACATTTTTATTACAAGAAGAGAGAGAAGACATACTGTTAAAAGTATTAACTAACATTAGCCAACAAAAAACAATAAAGAGTAAATTCAAAAATGCCGATAGAAGTAGTGAACCATACATCAAACCTTCTGAATTAAAATAGGAGTACAACATGAGCAACGGAAAAGGAGATAAGCGAAGACCTAAAAGTGTTTCATATGAAGAATGGTCTAAAAGATACAATGATATATTTAAGAAAAAGAAAGATAAGAAGGAAGGAAAATGAGTAATATTATTGGATGGCAAAAATATGAAAGTTTAATTGAAGAACAATTATCTTCTACATTTCTGACAGAAATCATTAGAACAAGTGCTGAAAATATTTCAGATGACCTTGAAGAAAATCAAGAAGAAGATACAATATACCAAGAAGAGGAAGAAGAACAGTATGAAGATGCCAAACTGATGATGCCAGTTACTAGTAAGCTAATTGAAGACGCAGTAATGATTGCTAGCTTTGATTGTTGGATTGGTCATACTAATTTTGATATTACCCAAGAAACAAAAAGAATACTAGATTCCATTGAAGGGGTAGAAGTACTCAGGATACTGAGTAGATATAGATTCTTCATTGGGGTTGGTAAAATGTTTAAGTTTAGTGACGTAAGAAATTCTATTGAAAAAGTACTTTTAAAGGAGGACTAATGATTGATATTCAAGATTGCATAGATACCAATATTGAAAGAGCGATGAAGGACAAGGATATAAAGAACATAATGCACAAGGCTTCATCTAGGTTTATGAAGAATTTGGACTGTGATACAATATATACCTGTCAAATAAATGCTTTATGGAAAGCGTTCGTGAACTTTAAGCCAGAAAAAAATACTAAGTTTACAACGTATTTATATAAGGGTGTCATGATTGAGTGCATAAAGGCTGTCAAGTTTGATAATAAGAATAAATGCATGAATAAGCTTCATGACAATATCACCTCAAAGCGTGATAATTGCACCCTGCTTTTCGATTTGCTAGACGAACTGGAGACCAAAGAGGATAAGGATTTGCTCATGGACAAGTTTAATAACATGACTATTGAGGAAATGGCCCAGAAACGGACGTATAGTAGAGAGACTGTCAGAAAAAAGCTGAAAAAGATCTATTCACACTTACGAAACAGGTCTGTTTAGTGTATAATTAATCAGGAACAGGACATAAAAGGAAGCGGATATTGTATAAATCTACACTTTATTTTAAGGAGACATTATGTCTACAGTTCAAGTATCTGATGGAGCTTCCTCCGTCACTGCTACCAGTACCGTAAATGATGGTGGCGTTGTTGTAAATGGTGGTGCTATTGCTTCTAATGGCCCAATGACCGTCAACAAGTCTCTTACAGACATGGCTGATGGTGGTACAGATTATGGCTCTAAGGTCGTCGCTCAAGATGGTACATCTGGCGATTACGCTGGAGTCAGCACGGCGGTTGGTTCTACTGGAGGTTTGGCTTTCTATCCAAACGCTCAGGAAGGCGAACGTAATTTTCTTATTGTTGGAGCAGGCACTGCTGGTGGCAATAATGAAATTAACAATCAAGCCAGTGGCATTTTGACAAGTCCAGCTTCTGAAGTTGGTCTGAGAAATGTCAGCCCAATGCATCTGACAGTATCGACTCGTCAGCATGGTGCGAATTCTGACGCTGAATACAATCTTCTCGCCAGACCAAGTACCGCTATGGTTCCAAACCGTACCAAGGGTACTGGCGCTGGATCAGCAGCAACTTATGTTAACCCTGTTGATGGCAGTAGCGCTGTTGATAGTGAAATTCGTCCAAGTAGAGCAGTTCCGGGTGAACTCACATACATGGCTGGATCTACAACACCTGTTACAGATGAGTATAAGGCAAAAGATAGCCGCGAAAGCTAATCTATATTGTTGTACTAAATTAATTGCCCCCTTAAATGGGGGCAGTTATCTTAAACTTTATATATAGAAAGGCTGTCAATGCTTAATATAAATCCAGAAATTGTAGCAATTATCATAGGGTCATGCAGTGGCATTCTTGGATTTTTTACGTTTGTTTGGAAAAAGTTTATCAAGCCAATCATGAAGCTGTGTCAAAATCAAGAATTCTTTGTTCAATCAGTAGAAGAGATAAGAAAAGAATTACAAACAAATGGTGGAAGTAGCCTTAAAGATGCTATTATAGATATGAAGGATACTGTAAACAGGATAGATAGAAGACAAAAAATAATAGAACAAAGAACCAAAGCAGCATTACATTATAGCAACGAAGCATTATTTGAAACAGATATAGCTGGCAGATTAGTTTGGAGTAATGCTCATTTTTGTCGATACGTCAGAGATAATCCAAATGATATATCAGGATTTGATTGGTTAGCTACAATCAAAGAAGAGGAAAGAGACGAGCTATTAAAAGAATTTTTATCATGTATAAAAATGAATAGAAAATTTAGTAAAGTTACCGAAACACAGGACGGCAAAGAGATACGGATGTTAGGTTATCCTTATAAGATAACAGATGTAGAGCATGGTGGCTTTTTAGTTAGTATTATACCTAAAGAAGAAGAGGCTTAAAATGGCAGACAAGAATTCAGCAGCATTTACTTTGAATGTAACAGACTTAATAGATATTGCTAAAAACACAGCACTAGTAGCACTAGCTGCTGGCTTAACGTATTTTGGCGAAAACATGGCAGACTTAGATCTGGGAAATATTGGAGTTATGCTAGTTCCTATTGCAGCAGTTGTTATTAATACTGTAGTTAAATGGGCTAAAAATAACGTACCGGAGTAACATGATGTTTAAAACACCAAGAGACATACTAAAAGCTTACAAGGACGGCTTCGTAGGTTCATGGTGTGATCCAAAAGACACAGACAAACTTCTAGGAGAGTTGCCGCATCCGTTGTTCGGGGCGGCAGCTTCTAATTTATACGGAACTGGAGATCGCAAATTGGCACTCCTGTATAAATCTGTTCAGAAATTTGATCCTAGTTTTGGACCACACGAAAGGCAGACCACGGGAGACTGTGTGTCACACGCGACCAGAAACGCTGTGGATGTGACTAGATGTCACGAAATAGTCGGAGGTGATAAAGAAGACTTTGTTGCCAGAGGTGCTACTGAAGCCATCTATGGATCAAGAGGTCATGGAGGTCAGGGTATGTCTTGCTCAAAAGCCGCAAGATTTGTACATCAGAATGGCGGTATTTTAGTAAGAAAAGATTATGGTTTTATTGATTTTAGTAAATATAACAGCTCTGTTGGTTCTAGATGGGGTACAAGAGGCGTTCCTTCCGACGTTGTAAAAGAAGGAAAGAAACACCAAGTAAAAACCATTAGCCTTATTAAAACCATAGAAGAAGCCAGAGACGCTCTAGCCAATGGGTATGCTTTAAGTGTGTGTAGTAATTATGGATTTTCCTCACGCCGTAGCGAACATGGTATAGCTCGCAGGAGCGGGTCATGGAATCACGCAATGTGCTGGTGTGCTATGGACGATACTAGAACAGTACATAATGAAACATTATTTTTAATTCAAAACAGCTGGGGGGCATTTAATAGTGGCCCAAAAGCCCACGACCAACCAGATGGAAGTTTTTGGGTAAGAGAAAAAGATGCAAGAGGAATGTTAGCTCAAAATGGAGCATGGGTTTTCAGCGACGTAGACGGTTTTCCACCTAGACAAGTCGAATGGACAATTAACGAGGTATTTTAATGTCAACTCATTCTCAGTATCAAAATATTCAAATTAAAAGAGATACAGACTCTAATTTTCAGCTACATAATCCAGTGCTAAAAGCAGGAGAATTTGCAAGGAGTACAGATTCTAAAAAGCTTAAAATTGGAGATGGAACAACTGCTTGGAACGATCTTCCAGAGTTTTTAGATAGCGATAGAATAACTTACAAATTATTCCAATCAGTAACTGTGCCAGCAATAAATGCTCAGGCTGGAAAACAGCTTGCTCTTGATATTTCTGATGTAGGTTTAGATGATAATCATTTTCATTCTCCATTTTTAAATGCTGGTGATCTTCCTGATTATGTACTTATTAAAAGTGCATTTATAAGCAATGATAAGACTACGCTATATGTTAATCTACTAAATACTGATTCCTCATTAGATGGTGGAGGTGTCTCAAGTTCTACACCCAACAATCCCTCCTTGTCTAAAATAATCGTCCTTTCTTGCATTTTTGTAAGACTAACTGAAATTTCTATACCATCTGTCACTACAACTCAACCTCCAGTGATTAGACCTCAACAGCTTTACTCTACTGGTAAAAATGAGTTTGGTCAACTCGCACAGTCAAACAAAATTGATCTTAACGAATTTAAAATCAACCATGACGATGCCGACAAGTGGATTGATGCAGACTTAGGATACTATCACAGCTTGGCTGTAAAGAGCGGAGTTAGTAATGTTGGTGAACTTTATGCGGCTGGATATAATTATTATGGACAACTAGGCAATGGCGAACACGGTGCTGGTAAAAACAAAACAGATTGGACCAACATAGGATCTTCTAGATATTTTAGAGATGGAACAGAATGGACAGAAAACACAGAAACATATGATAAAGTTAGTGCTGGATCTCATTTTTCATTTGCTGTAGATTCTAGTGGATATTTGTTTAGCTTTGGAAATGGCTCATACGGAGCTTTGGGTCAAGGAAACGTAAGTCTTTACGACAAACCTACGTTAGTTGGGAATCAATTATATTACTATCATAAAGCTGATACTAGCGCTTGGTTTAATAGTACCGCAAGTCAATCTAATTCTCCTTTTCAACACAATGGTTCAGCTGGTTCATTCTTAGATGGTGATCTTAGTAAATACATTTTACCCACAGGTACTTTTACTATAAAAGGCGTACAATCTCAGTATGCAATTAAGTTAGAAAATTCTACTGGTAACATCGCTTTATCATCTTCCAGCACGGTAACTCATAATAGTGAAACATATTATTATGGAGACGTTACTGTGACTGTTACAGACAAATTTGGCAAGGCTAGCCTATACTCATTGATACATGGCTATGGAGCCAACGGTCAGGATATTTTCCTAGATACAAATCCTAACACTGGTTGGTCAGATGTTGACGGTGGAAACTCTCATTCTTTAGGCGTTAAAAATGGACAACTTTATACTTGGGGGCGAAATAACTGTGGTCAACTAGGAAATAACGACCACGCTCACAATGAAGTAAAAATTCCAACTGTTATTATGCCCTCTAAAACTAACTGGATTACTGTAGCTGCTGGTAAAGAACATTCGTTGGCATTAGATTCTGACGGAGATGTTTATGCATTTGGCTGCAACGACGATGGGCAATTAGGATTTAATAGCTCAAGTAATCACGTTCATAATCCAACAAAGATAACTTTTGATTTTGCACTTGAGCAAGATGAAACATTTGAAACTTTAGCATATGAATCTTTTGCTAGCGTAGTTGATTTCAATGATGAAAAAGTTTTTGTGTTTCACAGTGGAGTAAGCGATCCTTCATACGATCCGGTAAAACGATATATAGTTCCAAGCGGTAATTATGTAATCAAAAATGTGCCATCTCAATATCCTATTGCTATATTAAATGCAGGGCAGCAAGATAAGATTTCATATAATGGAGATAACCTTCATGGATGCATAGAGCTAACTGATACTAATGCAGATGGAAAATATAATTTTTATTATGGTGACATTTATCTTAGTGTTAGTGGCATTTGGGAATCTGTTAGCACATACAGTTTTTATGATGGTTACATGGGCGGTCGGGGAGCTTTTCTCTCAGATAAACCACAATATGAGGTTAAAGATGTAGATGCTGGATTGTCTCATTCTGTTCTTCGTGTTAGCCCAAGCGGTAACGACAAAATAGGAACTATTCTAACATTTGGGGCCAACGGAGAAGGACAACTTGCAACTGGTGATAATCTGTCTAGAAAACAGCCCTATAGAGTTAATATAGATAATGTAAGGAGTATAGCTGCTGGTGGAAATCAAACATTAGCAATAGACAATCGAAAATACATATGGTCTATGGGTAATAATCAATTCGGTCAACTTGGATTAGCAGATAAAGTAAATAGAAATCTACCTTCTAGAATAAATTCAGAGATCAAGTGGGATGAAGTTTACACTAACGGTTTTCATTCTATGGGTGGAGTATTTTGTTTTCAACCAAGTAGTCCTACTAGTATAGATGTTAAAAATTCTACTCAAGATTCAACAGTTGGCTATGGTCAACTAGCACTGAGCTGGGAACACTCTAGAGCATTGGAAGAAGTAGTTACTCATTACAAGGTTTCTTACCAAAAAAATGGTAGTACAACGTGGACTACTGTAAACAATGTCCTTGCAGAAAAGTTTGAAGACGGCTACGAGGGAGGAGTTCCTCCTAATGTAGATGAGCCATTAACTCTAAAATTAGACAACTTAGTATTAGACCCACCAGATTATACTGCAAGCTATCTCATTAGAATTTCTGGAGTTAATTCTGCTGGCGATGGAGAATTTATAGAATCTTCTAGTGCAACTGTACCACAAGAAGCAGATAATGCTATATGGAATGCTGGTAGAGTTCAATTTTATTCACACCTAGATAGTGGAAATCTTTTTGATCTTACTGGAAATACTACTAGGATAGAAGAAGACTTTGAGACGAATGCTCCAAGATATCTCACAGGTCAGTTCGCTACGTCTCTAAGGTTATATCATTACGATAGTATATGTTATACAACTAACACTGATGACATAGATCATGGCACAGTAGAATTTTTCTTTAGACCTAGAAATAATGCTTCTAATAGTCCTATTGTAACGCTGTCTACAGGAACTCAACAAAAACTACAATTAATATACAGTGGTTCTAAAGATAATGGATATTCCATATCAGCTAAAGATGAAAATGACTTAGTAACATTAACGTCTCCAGTAAATACTGGTATTAGTGAAGATTCTTTTGTCCACGTAGCTTTGGTTAAGACAAGTGGAGATCCAACAGCCGCCAACGCAACTGATCCGTCTAGGATTAATCTCTTTATTGATGGAAGCGGTGTAGCTTTTGGCAAAGACTCTATAAACTATGGCAACATCACTCACATACTGCTAGGTTCTGGAACTAATTTCTATGACTTCGATGTTGATGAATTAAGAATTTCAAACAGTTCAGTATATGATGATTACGATGGAGGCTTCTTGTCTTCAGTCCCGGTCAGGCCGTATGGCACGTAAAATAGTGTATATTAAAAGGTTAATTAATCGCAAACAAGGAGAAATAAAATGGGCGTAGTTTCAACAACAGATGTAGTGACTAATCCAGATACATCCAGAGAAGTAGCAACAAACGCTAGCGTTGTTTGTTCTTGCTTTCCAACTGGTGAATCATTTACTATTGATACTAATACAGATACTAATTTCGTAAACTTCGATACGAGCTTGACTTATGCTGCTTTAGAAACCAAGTATACTGGTCGATTCGATGATATAGCATATTATAATGCTGTTGATGGAGGAAGTCCATGAAAGCGAAGCATTTGGACTATCTATTTATCGCTGTAGCTGTAGCCATATTGTCTGTGTCTACATTTAATAATCTTTTTCCAAACCGCACCTCTTGGGGTAATGGTTTTAATGGAGGATTTGGGTGTAACACAGAAGATATCACAAACATGTATAGCGATTATGTAGAGACATGGAGGTTAGAAATATCTAAAAGCTTTGACACGGCAGTTAAAGAAGTACTTTCTGTAGATATACCGGAAGTTAAGAAAATTGATCCAGATCCAAAGAAATGTATCTGTGGAGGAAGCGGCACAATAGTTCACGGAGATGGACACAAAACCAAATGCCCCCATCACGGTAAGGGTCAGTTTGGAAAAGACGTTATAATTAAACCATTAAGTAAGATTAAACTGGAGGAAACATGGACACAGAAATCATTCTCAGAATTGTCGCAGTAGTAGTGGCAGTTTTTATTCTTTGTACTGGAGTAGATTATTCACCAATAAAAAGCTTTATTACAAATCTTTTCAAGAGGAAGCCCAAGGTAATTGTGCCTGAAAATTCTTCTGTAAAATTTTTAGATATTGTAGAATCTTGGCACGTACTAAGAAATCAATGTGAAGCATACGGATTGCACGAAGCTGTAGAGAAAATAGACGAAGTATTTCCACTACTAAACGGAGGGGAAGATGTTTAGGAAAATAGTAATTATTGCTCTTTTGTTTTATTCTGTGTTTGGTAATTCATTATTGTCGAATGTGGATGTAACGCCAGTTACGCCACCAACAACTATAATAGACATGGATAAGCCAGACGATAAAACTATTGAATCTGTCTCAGCCTTTTCCGATGTTATTACTGACCCAACAGATAGAACTAAAATAGCACTTTTTAATTATGAGTTTGCATCTAGAATCAATTCTTGGGAAAACATTAATAACCAACAGATGAACGATGTGTATACTAAAGCAGGAAATAACTTTTTTAAGAACACTTTAGTCGATAAATATAATAGTTTAGCAGAGATGATTATCTCCTTAATGCAAAACTGCGTAGGCGATGATGCTCATATTCTTACTGACAAAGAAAAAGATGATATCCAAAAACATTTTTCAGCACTCGCTTGGGTGTTGGTAAATAAAAAATAAGGAGCTAATAATGGCTGAATCAGCAGATACAAGAATACAGTTTAGAAGAGGCACAGCAAACGATTGGTCTACGTCTAATCCCACTCTTGGAACTGGAGAACCGGGATATGATACTGATAATGGAACTTTTAAGATAGGAGACGGTACTAACGGTTGGAATGCCCTCGCAGGAGCATCAGATGGATATACAACCAGCTATGTAGTTGCAGATATTACTGGAGTTTCTGGAAGTAAAAACGATTGGAATCTAGAAAGCACATCTGCTAACCTTCTTAAAATAACCCCAACAGGCTTACTAACTATTACTGGCATTACTGCTTCCTACAACTATAAAAAGTTTACTATTCTTAATGATTCTAATTCTGTCAATATTAATTTAGCATCATCAAATTCAAGTAGCGTTGCTGCCAATAGACTTGTCTTTACAGAGGGCGTTGGTTCTATTATATACCCCGGTGAAAAAGTAGATTTTGTATATGACTCAGTTGATAACAATTGGCTAGTCCTAAAACATGGAATACCATCTAACACAAGACCAATTATCAATAAATACAATGGAGCTGGCAGTGCCGTGGTTAGTGGAGTATTTAATATTGTAATACTTAACCAAGACACATACAATAACCAAACAAGCAAAGATCCAAATACTATATATTTTGTACCTGAATAAGCATAATGAGGTTTCCCAATGAGTCCCATTTATTTTGGTGATCAACCAATAGATAAAATGTATATAGGTCAAAATCCAGACCCAGTAACAGAAGTAGAGTTTGGAGGAGTAACAGTAAGCGTTTCTGGAGAGTTTGGTGAATTCCCACCTCCACCAACACCCGAATAGAAAGTTTAAGCCATGACCCCAAAAGAAGTTAGCGAAATAGTAAACAGTATTTTTACTGACGGCTATGATATCAACGGGGTAACAATTCAGTCTGAAAGTCCAGTTGTTGCCCACATTCTTAATGAAGAAGGATCTACTCGTATTGATTTTGGATCTAATAATCCTAAAGCTGTAATTAAAAGATTTATAACTTTTTATGCATACATTGAAGAAATATACTTAGGAAAAGATAAAGGTTCTATAAAACTTCGTAATTTTCCAGACATCAATTTTACTTATGAAACTGGTGTGTCTATACTTTCATTTTTAGAAGCACAATTCTCTGAAAATAGCGAAATGAAAGATCTGATTGAAGAAAAGTATTCTTGTTCAAGAGATAAAAAAATTGCAGAATCATGCTTGCAGTATGCAGAGCAATGGGCTACAATAGTTAGTCGCTCTGGCGGTTTTGCTGATACTAGAGAGTGCGACGAAAAAAGACTTAAATCGGAATGTTATAAATTTGTTATTGATAATGTTAAAAGAGATGCAAAAGAAAAAAGGTTTGGTTTTGGAATAGGCATGTACTTGCTAATATTCATTCTCATTCCTACAATATGCAAGTTCATTGTTTACAAATTGCTTGAAAAATATTTTGATTAGTTTTTAAAATATATACAATTTAATTTACTTAAAAGAACATGAGGATCGTACATGTCACTAAAGTCATTGATGAATTATACGTTCGTTTCTAAGTACGCAAGGTGGGATGAAAACAAAGAAAGAAGAGAGACATGGGGTGAATCAGTTGGTCGTGTAAGAACAATGATGTTTGATAAGTATGTGGGTGGCAGTGTACACAAAGAGACGACTTCTCCTCCAGTTGCAGAGATTGCAAGGTATATTGATCAAGCATACGACGACATGAAGAAGAAAAAAGTTCTTGGCTCACAAAGAGCGTTGCAGTTTGGTGGCTCTCCAATATTCAAGCATAATGCTAGAATGTATAATTGTATTTCTTCATATATTGATAGAACAAGATTTTTCCAAGAATGTATGTATCTTCTGCTGTGTGGGTGTGGAACTGGATTCTCTGTACAGAAACATCACATCGCTAAATTGCCTAACTTAATTAAGGGTAAGAATGGTCAGAAGAAATTTGTTATTGAAGATTCTATTGAAGGATGGTCAGACGCAGTAGGTGTTCTCGTTTCTAGTTATTTTAAAGGAGATAATCTTTTCCCCGAATACAACGGAAAAACTGTTATTTTTGACTACTCTAAAATACGTCCAGCAGGCTCATACTTAAAGTCTAGCGGAGGTAAGGCTCCCGGCCCAGATCCTTTGAGAAATGCCCTTACGCAAATCAAGAAGACCCTTGACGGAGCTATTAAAAACGGACAGAAGAAACTAACGCCTATCCAAGCATATGATATTGTAATGTTTGGTGCTGACGCTGTAATTAGTGGTGGTGTTCGCCGTAGTGCTACAATTTGCGTGTTCTCAGCCGATGATGAAGAGATGGCGAAAGCTAAAACTGGATCATGGTTTACTGATAACCCACAGCGTGGACGTTCTAATAATTCTGCTTTGCTTTTGCGAAACGAAACAACTAAAGAAAAATTTGCTGAACTTATGCAATCTGTAAAAGAGTTTGGCGAACCCGGATTTGTGTGGTCTGACTCTACAGAATTGATCGTCAACCCCTGTGTTGAGATTGGCATGTGGCCTGTAGACGAACAAACAGGAGAAACTGGGTGGCAGGCGTGTAACTTGTCTACAATTAACTGCGCCAAAGTAACTACGAAAAAAGAGTTCTACGAAGCGTGTGCTTCTGCTGCTATTATTGGTACACTGCAAGCTGGATTTGCTAGCTTTCCATATCTTGGAGAAGTATCAGAAAGAATTATTAGTCGTGAAGCTTTGCTGGGCGTATCAATGACAGGTATCATGGAACAACATGAAATTTGCCTTGACCCAGAAGTACAAAAGAAGGGTGCAGAAATAGTTAAAGAAACAAATAAGAAATTAGCTGCATTAATTGGCGTTAATCAAGCTGCACGTACTACGTGTGTTAAGCCAGAAGGAACATCAAGTTGTATTCTTGGAACATCTTCTGGTATACATCCTCACCATGCAAAAAGATACATTCGTCGCGTTCAAGCAAATAAGATGGAACCGATATATCAATATTTCAGAACAATTAATCCTAGAGCGTGTGAGGAATCTGTATGGTCTAATAATGATTCTGACGATGTAGTTTCTTTCTGTGTGGAAGTTCCAGACGGTGCAAAAATTAAAAACCAATTGGGAGCAACTGATCTTCTTGAGTACGTCAAAAGTACACAACGCAGTTGGGTTATGAATGGAAAGAATCCAAAGCAATGTACGCAACCTTGGCTAACTCATAACGTTTCCAATACAATCAATGTAATGCCTGACGAATGGGATGAGGTTACAGATTTTATTTTCAAGAACCGTAAATATTTCTGTGGCGTATCTTTGCTTCCAATTGCTGGAGATAAAGATTACGCACAAGCACCTTTCACAACTGTTTATCTTCCCAGCGAACAAATAAACATGTATGGAGATGCTGCCATGTTTGTAAGTGGGCTAATTGAAATTGGGTTGTCACTATACGAAGATAATCTATGGGCAGCTTGTGATAGCTTACTAGGCGTTGGTCAAAAAATTAAAGGCAATGGCAAGAAAGCCTATCTAGATAAATGTCAAAAATTCGCTGATAGATATATGGAAGGTGATCTAAAAAGGCTTACATATTGTATGAAGGATGTATACAATTGGAAAGAATGGCTTGATATTAAACGAGAATACAAGGATGTTGATTATACTCAAGTAATAGAAAAACAGAATAATGTAAATCCAGTACAGGAAGTAGCTTGCGCTGGTGGAAAGTGTGATATCATTTAGGAGGTTGACATGATGGGTTTTGTATCTTATAAATTACTGACTGAAACTGCACAGATGCCATTTAAAGCGCATAGATCAGATGCTGGATTTGATTTATTTGCTGACGAAGAAGCTTGGGTATTCGCAAGAGAACGACAAACAATTAAAACTGGTATATCTTTTGATATGCCTGAGAATATGGCTGGATTAATTTGGCCCAGATCTGGGCTATCAGTTAAGAAGGGCATAGATGTACTAGCTGGAGTTGTAGACTCTGGCTACCGGGGAGAGATCATGGTTTGTTTATACAATACTTCTGATGAAGATGTAGAAATAAAACATGGGGATAGAATCGCGCAGATTATATTCCAAGAGGTTCCTAACATCTCTTTACTGTTAAGAGAAGAACTAGAAACCTCCCAACGAGGGAGTAATGGTTTTGGCAGCACAGGCACATAACAATCGAAAAAAGCGTCAACAACAAAAAGCAAGTAAACCTAACGTTCTGGAGGCTAAGACTGAAAACCAAAAAAACTATATTAGATCTATTATAGAAAACGATGTTGTATTTTGTACAGGTCCATCTGGTAGTGGCAAGTCTTTTATTGCTGCTGGCATTGCGTCACAGAAATTATTAAAAGACGAAATTGATACCATAATTGTCACGCGACCTTTAGTATGTACTGGTAGAGATTTAGGATCTTTGCCGGGAGAACTAAATGAAAAGATTAAACCATATCTTCAACCAATGGAAGAAAACTTGCGTTACTTCTTAGGTAGAGATAGATTTGGAATGTATTTTAATCAACGTAGAATTAGATTTGAACCATTGGAGACGATGAGAGGGTCTACCTTTCACGATTCCTATATGATACTTGACGAAGCACAAAACTGTACGTTAGAACAAATTAAAATGTTTGTCACACGTATGGGTAAACATTCTAAAGCATTAATTAATGGTGACAATAAACAAACGGATATATCTAGAAATAGTGGGCTAGACTTTTGTATAGAAAGATTATCTGATGTTTCTGGTGTGGGAATTTCAAAATTAGAGTATCATGATATACAGAGGAATGGTATTATTGGGGCAGTGCTTTATGCGCTAGAATCATAGAATACAAAGTCTCGTTATTAAATATGTCTCATAGCAAATGCTATAATAAGACCCACATAACGAGCAAACACAGAGGAATAGTAATGACGATTTCAGAGGAGCAAATCGCTAAAATAGTAAGACTATGTAGCGATAAAATACTTGAGCAAAGAAACCACGAAGCTACCGCCGGATATGGCGAAGACTATGCTGACGGTAGAATTGTGGGTCAGGCTGCACTATCTAGAAGAATACTACTAATTATAAGGGGTAATGATGTTATATGATTATGAATGCGAAGAGTGCGGACATGAGATGAAGGATGTCCAGCAATCTATCAAAGATGATGCTTTTACTAAATGTCCTGAATGCAAAAAGGACGCTTTGATACGTATAATATATGGGGGAACATACGCATCCATTAAAAAGGAACCCACAACAATTGGTCAATTGGCAGAAAGAAGATTTGAGGAAGGCGTTCCAACTATGCCAGACGGTAGACCTATACAAAAAATAGAGTGGAAAAAAACCGACATGGTTGAGAGAGCAGAAAAGAGATCGCACGAGAAAAAAGAAAGAAGAGATAAGAACGAAGCAAAGAGGCAAAAGCTTAATAAGATCAATAAAATGACCCCAGAGCAAAAAAGAAATTATATCAAAAACGGAGATTAATATGAAATACATTGACAACGCAGAGGAAGTAAAGAAAACAATTGCAAAAACAGAAGTCAGTATGTATGATACATCTGGCCTACCAACAAAAATTGCTAAAAGGTCAGTATGCAGAAGTCAAAAAATTACAAGATTAAATGGAGACGAACAGCTTTCTTTCTTTATTAACACTCTGAATGGTACTCTGTACGATCCACATGGCGTAGATAGCACCAAGAGAATATCTATGATGTTTAAAGAAAAATCAGTTGATACAAAAACGTTTGAGAATTATCTCAAATATTTACGGAGTCGTAACAATTTATACATGACAAGAGCGCAAAGGAGCTTTATCAATGCCTAAGACAAAAAAAGGACCATTCAGCAAAGCTGAAAATTTTTACATTGAACAAAATTACGATAAACTTTCTGTAAACGAAATTGCAGAAGATTTGAATAGATCTCAAGCTTTAATAGAAAAGAAAGTACAACAAGTAAAGGATAAGAGTCCAACCACTGTAGAAAATCAATTTATAAAACAAAGCGGTGCAACTATTATGACTGAGAATGCATCAACTATGGCTGACGCTGTTAGACAAAAAGGACCAACATTGCCTACATCATGTGTGACAAAAATCAAATGAGATATTTACATGGAATAGATGAATGGAGAAAGTTCAATAGGGAGTCTGGCGAAGAGGTAGTCAGGGAAACAGTTTTTATAGTAGTTCATACTAATAGAGACACAATCTATATACCTGACTACAAAGATTGGCTAACTATTGACACATATCTTAAAAGCATTAATTGTGAGATCCATGCGGTTGGCTTTCAGTGGAAGACCCACGCTGTTGAGTTTGATATTACTGATGCTGACGGAGTTTATATTGCTCAAACCCTAAGAGGAGAAATGGGTGGTAAAACAAAGAGATGTATGAGCGTGGGTATCATTTACGGCGACACTATGCAAAAGCAACTATGGACTGTTCCAGAATTGATTAAAGATATTGAATACGAAGATGTCCTAGATAATTGTTTAAAAGAAGCGTTGTATTTTCATGAGAAAAAAAGATAAGCCAACACTATTTAATAAAGAGTATCAAAAGGAATGGTCTAAAGAGTATAGGTATAAACACATCCATACTGGAGAGCATTGTACGTTTGAATCTTATGTTGCAGAGTATTTAGTGTTGAGGTGGACTGATTCCTTTAAGATGGATAAACCATCATATAAGTTTTGGACTGTTGGAGATAAATATCATGATGTATTCATGAGAAATATGAAAGCTGCCACACAGTTAAAGAAAAAGTTTGATGAAGCTATTATAATAGCAGCAATAAGATCAGATTACTTTGAAAACATATACCACATTGGCATCAAAGGTTATGGTCCCACAGGTTGGAAGTATAATCAAGTTGCAATCGAAGCTATAAAGTGCTATGATAAAGTACAAAAGAATTTTTTGAAAAAGCAGAAATTAACAGAAGAAGCAGAAGTTGCTAATCCAAAATCAGAATCAAAGAAACTACAAAAACGAAACAAACAATATTCAAATAAAAAAAGCTCTTTAAACAGACTGAGGAAACAATGAGTAAAGTAAAGAAGAAAAAGGTTAACAAATTTGATACTGATGTAGTAAGCAGCTCTGTTGTAAGTAAATACGGAGATGTCGTAAGAAGTGGAACTGAGGTTTTAGAAAGCATAAATAGTCTAGAAGTTATTGGCGTTTCGCCAGCTTTAGATATCGCCCTTGGCGGTGGATTGAGGGAGGGAAGTGTCGTAGTAATGACCGGAGATCCAAAATCTGGAAAGACTACAACCGCCCTTCATTTTGCCTCTAAATGTCAGGCTAAAGGAAAACGTGTCATCTATCTTAATACTGAGGGCAGGTTATCCAAGCAAAACTTTGAAGGGATTAAAGGTCTTAAGTCAGATGATATATTAATTGTCGAATCTACTGATGACAAAATACTATCGGCAGAAGACTTTTTAAACATTGTAGAATATTATGTTAATAATGATCCCGGCGCTCTAATAATTACAGACTCTTTGTCTAATATGGTTCCTCAAGTAGAGTTAGATGGAGAAGTTAGAACTGGTGTTCGTAATGCTTTACCAAGATTGTTATCTATGTTCTTTAAAAGAATTAGTGGAACACTGGCTAAAAACAAAACTATCTTAGTTTGTATTACTCATAATATTGCAAACACTGGTGGGTCTCCATATTCTCCAAATAAAATGGCAGATTGCGGAAACATGCTACAGTATCAAGCTGGAACAAACATGGTAATTACCCATAGGGGTAAGTGGCAAGTTCCAAAAGACACTGGGCCTCACATTGGTCAAATTGCAAACTGGTCCATAAAAACTTCTTGTGCTGGAGGTTTTCCTAACAGCACTGCTGAAAGTTGGATTCGTTATGGTATAGGAATTGACGAAACTCAAGAGGTTGTTCAAATAGCCTGCGAGTTTAGACTTATTAAAACTGCGGGAGCTTGGTATACAATACAATGTGCGATTGATGACACAGAAAACCCAGTAATTTCTAAGATCTTAAAAGACAACAATATATCAGACAAGGCAGAAGACATAGAAAGATTTTTTAAATTTCAGGGAGCTAACAATACTTTAGAATTTTTACGTGATAATCCAAACATGTCTTCGTTTGTATATGAAAAAATTAAGGAGTTATTTTAATGGCTCAAGTTGAGTTAAATAAAACAGAAGCTTGGAGAATATTAGACTCTTTAAGAGGCTACAAAGAAGATTATGAGCTTACTGAATATGCTTTAAAGACTATTAGAAAGATTGAAATCAAACTAAAGAAAATAGTAAACTCATGAATATATATAATATATTAGAAATAGCTTTTGGAGTACTAACTGCAAAGCTAGTTATAGGAGTAATAAATGAAGGTTATAGGTTTAAATGGCAGAGAGTACACTTGGAATTTAACAGGATATTCCGTAGCGGCAAACGACAAAAGGAAAAGATCAAAATACCACGTAAGAGCAAGGGAAGTGTTGAAACAAGTGTACCACTCGTACCGGATGTTGGAGGAAGTGAAACTACCGGGAAGTACGCAAAGCCATCGAAAAGGTGTGCTTTTCCTAGATTTTTTTATCCCCCAAATTAAATTAGCTGTAGAAGTGCATGGTCAGCAACACTACGAGTATACTCCATTCTTTCATAAAAATAAAGCAGACTTCGCTATTGCAAAAGCAAAGGATGAAGATAAAATAGAATGGTGCGAATTGAACAAAATTGATATAATAGTATTGAGGTATTCTGACACAGATGAGCAATGGAGAGAACAAATTGAAAACGGCGAGTGAGCAGTTGGCTGACTTGAAAGCTATGGTTGACGACTTTTTAAATGCTAGCAATGCTAGGTTCAATAAGAAGTTTAGGGAGGATTGGCATAGATGTGCTAATGCTGGCAAAGATACTATAAGCACTCTCACTAAAGACGAGCTATTCACTTGGGCTTATGAATTGTACAGTTTCTCTACACATCTACAAGATGAATTAAACATGCAGAAGATTGCACTCAACTGGTGCAATGATAAACTAGATAAAATGGTAGCTAAAAATCACGATCAATTCAGCACGTACACTAAGTTTGAACAGCGTAGGCCATTGATTATTGTAAACGATGAATACGCAGCGACAGTTGATCATTATCGTGAGATTGCAGAATCAAGAGTGCAAGCACTTGATGGTAAAATATATGAACTAAAACGTAAAGCAGATATTCTAATGGAAAAGGGGAAAAGATCATGAGTATGGACGACTTCGTACAAACACTCACAGAAGAACAAAAAGCTGCATTGATAAAAGCTTTAGGCGGTAACACAGAAGTTGAGTCAAGATGGCAACATGAAGAGCCAGTGTCAGAAGCTGTAGACGGACCACAAGAAGTAGAACAAACCCCACCTCCAGATATGAATCAGAGGTACGACGAATTCGTTATGAATAGGCAAAAAGAACTGGAGAAAGCTAGTAAGAGACCAGTTACAGCAAAAGAAAACGCATGGGTTGATACGGGAGAAGACCGCCATATTGAAACTCCTGAAACAGCCAGAACGCCTAGAAACAGACAGCCTCCTAAAATGAAAAGAGTTACCTGTAGTAAATGTTCTAGTATGGACATGGTAAATGAATCTATATTGTGTGGAGAGTTTTATAGGTGCAGTAGGTGCGTGGGCAAATAATGGATAAAAAACTTTTTGACATTGGAGCAGAAAGAGCAGTGCTTTCTGGCTTAATGCAATACGGTGTGGATGCCTACATCTCTGTTGCAGATTTATTGTGTCATAGTAGCTTTGGCAGTGAAAATAACCAGATCATTTTTAAATGCCTTGAGTATACTATACAGCAAGATCAAAAGCCAGACATAGCAACTATTATTTCTGCCTCTGAAAAATTAGGCTTTTCTGAACAAGTCGGCACTAAGCAAGAGCTAAATTATATTAAATCACTACTTGACTTTCCAGTGAGTCAAGAAAATGTTCTTAGTTTTGCTGTACAAGTTAAGAAGTTTGAGTTTGCTCGTAAAATACAAAAGATAACGAACAAGGTACATCACGATGTTTCTAAAATAAATGGCAATGAAAGCATTGACGAAATCGTCAACATACTAGAAGAACCAGTAACTGATTTCTTAAGAGAAGATGATGGCGGCGAAAACCCAGAAAAGATTGGAGAAGGGGCAGAAGATTATGTCCGATTCTTATCAGAAAATAAGTGTGATATCCTTGGTATACCGACAGGGTTCTCAAGATACGACGAAGCCATTGGTGGTGGTTTGCGAAGAAAGTGTGTTGACCTTGTTTCTGCAAGACCCAAAGTTGGTAAGTCAGTATTCGCTGATAATGTGGCCCTTAATGTATCTTCACTAGACATACCAGTTCTAGTCCTAGACACGGAAATGTCAAAAGAAGATCACCTACATAGGCTTATAGCCAACATGAGCGGTGTGCCTATCAATGAAATTGCAACAGGAAAATTTGTAGACGATCCTGTAAAAAATGACAAAATCCAAGAAGCTGTAGCCAAATTAGAATCAATACCTTATAGCTATATCAGTGTCGCTGGGAAACCATTTGAACAAATTATGAATCTAATTCGTCGCTGGGTAGTTCAAGAGGTTAAGACAGACGAATCAGGTAAAACTAATGAATGCTTAATTATCTACGACTACTTAAAACTCATGTCTTCTTCATCTATCACAAACAATATACAAGAATACCAAGCGTTAGGATTCCAGATTACATCATTGCATAATTTATGTGTTAAACTAGACATACCTTGTCTATCCTTCGTGCAATTAAATCGTGACGGCATCACTAAAGAAAGCACAGATGCTGTTAGTGGATCTGACAGGCTTGTGTGGCTTTGTACTTCTTTTAGCATATTCAAGTCTAAGTCTCCTGAAGAAATAGCAGAAGATGGACCAAATGCTGGAAATAGAAAATTAGTACCTATTGTTTCTAGACATGGAGCTGGAATTGATGATGGAGACTATATTAACATGCAGATGGTTGGATCTCATGCTAAATTATTAGAGCTACAAACAAGAAATGAGTTAAAGAATGCACCCGTAGGAGATACGGGGCTAGTGAGTACGTCAGCATTAAAAAATATTAAGATAGAAAATGAATCTGAAGAAAATCAAGAAAACACTGAATGACGATATAAAGACAGTTTTTAAAAAGTTAGACATTGAATATGAAGTATTCAACGATAACATTTATTCTACCTGTCCAGTACATGAGGGTAGCGATAACCCAAGGGCTTTGTCTTACTCGATGTCTAAGGGTATCTGGCGATGCTGGACTAGAAATTGTGAGCAACATCATAACAACGACGTATTTGGATTAATACAAGGAGTTCTGTCTAATAAAGAGGGAAAAGACTTAGAATTCAAAGATGCTCTAAGATGGGTATACCAAGAGTTTGGATTGGGAACTAGCATACAAGAAATAGAAGAGCAAGTAGATGATTTTTCACAAATGGTTAATATGCTATCATGCAAAAAAAAGATTTACCAAGACAAGTCTATAGATATACCATGTAAAATAAGTAAAGCATCTGATTATTTTTATCATAGAGGTTTTAAAAAAACTACATTAAAACATTTTGATGTAGGAGATTGTCACGAAAAAGGTATAATGAATGAAAGAGCAGTAGTACCCATACATAATGACGATGGAAGTTTAGTAGTGGGCATGATTGGAAGATCTATTAAAGAATATAGAATTCCAAAGTTCTTAATATATCCAACCGGATTCGATAAAAGATGGTATCTATATAACTATCACAGGGCAGCAGAGAAAGCAAAAGAGACTAAATGTTTATTTATATTAGAAGGACAAGGTGACGTTTGGAGAATGAAAGAAGCTGGAGTAGATAATGCAGTTAGCGTATTTGGAAAAAGTATTACTACTGAGCAAGAACAGAAAATATCTAAACTCTGCGCCACTCATCTAATAATACTTACGGATAATGATCAAGCTGGAAGAGAAGCTAAACTACAAATACATAGACAGCTAGGCAGGATGTATAGATTAACATTTCCAAAAATAGCCAATAAAGACGTAGGCGATATGAAGGTCACGCAAATCAAAACAGAAATTTTAAACAGTCTTAAAGGAACATACTGATGAATACAAAAATAATAGGTATATCAGGAAGAAAGCAATCAGGTAAAAACACTCTTGCCAATTATATGAATGGAGACATTTTAAAAAGAAGAGAAATGGTGCAAGATTTCGCCATCAACCAAAAGGGAGAGCTTGAAATACTTACCTGCACTGAGGACGGAAAGTCTAACTGGGGAATTTTTGATGTTACACGGAAAGACGACAGTTTTGTCTCGTATGCAGAACGAGAACTATGGCCTTTTGTAAAGCTTTACCACTTTGCAGATTATCTTAAAAAGATGTCTATAGACTTGTTTGATCTTAGTCCAGAACAGGTATACGGCACTGACGACGATAAGAACACTCCCACTCCTTACGGAATGACTTCTAGAGAGTTTCTACAACATTTAGGAACAGATGTTATGCGTTCAATTAAAGACACCGTGTGGGTAGACTATACTATCAAGATAATCAAACAGGAAAAACCTCTTGTGTCTATTATACCAGACGTTAGATTTCCGAACGAAGTAGAAGCCATAAAAAAAGCCGGAGGCATTGTTGTGCGACTAGACAGAAACGTCTACGACTCACCACATAAATGTGAGTCATCTCTGGACCAAGAAAATTTTGATTGGAATAACTTTGACGTTATATTGAGAAATAACAATATTAAAATAGAAGAATTTATTGCAGGGCTAGAAGAAATACAACCTTTATGGAGAAACTTATGATAATAACTTATATTAGATCTTCAAGTTATAATAATTATGGATACTGCCAGATGCAATATTTCATTACATATGTCCTCGGACATCAATCAGATAGCGGCAAAAAAGCTGATATGGGGACTATGGTTCACAAAGTGATGGAGGTTTTGGCTGGACTCAAAAAATATGAACAGGATAAGCCTAAAGTCAAATTCCTAAAGGTTGACGACGACGCTATTGGTAAATTTAAGTGCAAGAAAGAAGAACTATATACTGACGAGCTAGTCAATAAATTAATTGATCTTAGCATAGATGCTTATGAAAAAAACTCTCCCCATAGCTTTAACAATAAAGACAGAGGCGAAATAGCCACAACAGCATGGTGCTTCTTAAAGCATAGCGACAGGCAGTTCGATCCGAGACTAAGAAATATACACTACCCAGAACCACATTTTGATATACCAATTGAAGAAGATTGGGCTAAGTTTGAATACGAAATAGATGGCAAGATAGTGCAAGGACAGTTAGCAATCAAGGGAACAATTGACCTTGTAACTAAAATAGACGACGAGACAATAGAGGTAGTAGATTGGAAAACTGGTAGGAGAATGGATTGGACTACTGGAGAAGTTAAGGACTACAAGAAGTTGGAAAACGACCCGCAACTTCTGCTTTATTATTATGCTATATCCAAACTATACCCAGAGTTTCCTAACAGAATTATGAGTATATTTTTCTATAAAGATAAAGATGGCAATCCTGATCCATCGCCCTTCAGTTTGTGTTTTTCCCCAGAAGATGAGGATAGGTTTCTTGATATGCTAAAAGACAGATTTCAAGAAATACAGCGAAATGTATCCCCAAAACCCATTTCTAAGGACAGAAGCCACTGGAAATGCACTAGATTGTGCCATTTCTGTAAAAACGATTGGCCCGATAGTGGAGAAAATATGTGTATATTTATAGAGAATCACTTAAAAGAACACGGAATGAAAAAAACTATTGCAGATTGTAGTAGGGATGGATTTGACATAGGATATTATGAAGCACCGGGATAAAAATGTCTAAATTATTAACCATAGGAATGGCAACTTACGACGATTATAATGGAGTTTATTTCTCCTTACAATCGCTTAGAATGCATCACGATATTTGTAAATCTGAAGATGTGGAAATTATTTTAATAGATAATAATCCTGATTCTCCACACGGAAGAGCAAACGAAAATCTGATGAAATGGATAAAGAATGGTAAGTATGTACCATATACTTTAAAGCGTAGTACGTCAGTTAGAAATGAAATCTTTAGAAGAGCAGAAGGAAAATATTGTATATCAATGGACTGTCATGTATTATTCTACAATAATGCTATCGATAGATTACTAGATTATTACAAGGCAAATCCAGATTGTAAAAACATAGTACAAGGACCATTAATTTATGATCACTTATTAGAATCCGCTGCGTCAACACATTTTAAGCCCGAATGGGGTTCTGGAATGTATGGCAAGTGGGAGACTGATCACCAAGCACTAAAAACTGGAGAACCCTTTGAAATACCAATGCAAGGTCTAGGGGTTTTTTCCTGCGAGACAAAACACTGGGTAGGATTTAATAAAAAGTTCAGAGGATTTGGAGGAGAAGAAGGATACATACATGAAAAGTTTAGACAGTTTGGAGGCAAAGCAATATGCCTGCCAGACTTCAAATGGGTTCATAGATTCGATAGACCTGATGGAGTAAAATATCCGCTCGTATTAGAAGATAGAGTTTGGAATTATTTTGTAGGTTGGCTTGAGCTTACACAAGATCCAGAACATGAAATGATATCTCAAATTTATGAACATTTTAAAACAAGAATACCAGTAAAGAGTTTAGATACGTTATTACAAAGGGCAATCAAAGAAACTTTATAGGGAGCATAAAATGCCAACACCATTATCACAAGTAGATGAAGAGTTTATTCGCACTATGTACGGATGGGAAGAAGAACTCACAGAAGAAAACTTCTATGTGCCAGCAGAAGCAGAGTACGAAGATTTTGATGAAGAAACAGAAGAACATGACGCTGCATCATTGTGGGAAAATATTCGCAAGAAGAAGGAACGAGAAGGTAAAAACTACAAGCCAGCTAAGAAAGGCGACAAGGACAGGCCAGATCCAGAAGCTTGGAAAAAGGCACAGTCTAAGAAACCGTGCGCTTGTGGTACTGGAAAGGAAGAAAAAGAAGCAGAAGGGTGTGGATGTAAGGGTAAAGCAGCCGAGTATCAGGGGAAAAAAGTAAAATTGGGCAAGCCCTTTTTGACTCCTGATGGGCCTAAGAAAAGAAGCGTTTATGTTAAGAATGGATCTGGCAATGTAGTCAAAGTTAATTTTGGCGACCCCAACATGAAGATTAAGAAGAATGATCCTAATAGACGTAAAAGTTTTAGAGCTAGGCACAATTGCGACAATCCCGGTCCAAGGTGGAAAGCTAGATACTGGTCTTGCAAGGCTTGGTAAAATGAATTTTCACAAAAGATGGAATGAACACCTAAAAGAAAATAATATGACCTATTGGCAACACCTCAAGTTTGCCGTAGGTCATGGGTTGTGTTGTGTTAAAGCTGGTATATATTTATGCATACATGGCTTGATGCCTTGTTTTAGGCGTAGAGCCGGAAGTAGGTTGGTACGACGACTCAACAAAGACTTCACCGATCACAAGTACGATATCATAACAGAAAAAGCCAAGAAGAGGTCAGATAATGAGCCTAATAAATAAAGTAGCTTCTATTATAAGTACGTCAAGCAACATTGATGACGTAGTATATTTAAAAAACAAAATTCAATATGACGATGATCTAAGAACCTTAGACATTGATCTAAAGAGTATTATACCAGCCCCACCCAAAAACAGTAGCAGCACAACAACTAGAGAATTAGTACAAACCTCAAAAGCAACTTTGTCTCGTACAAATGCTGAACATGATCTAGTTTCTATAGTTGACCACGAACCTTTGTTTCTATTTTACGAATTTTGTAAAAAGAAAAATATAGTTTTTCCCACGATGAAATTTTTTGAAGCTTTTAATATTATTGAACAATACTCTTTTGCTCTAAAGTATTTATACAACAGACCCAGACCAGAGCAACTAGCCCCTTATCACAATTTAGATATCAACGTAGTGTTTACAGAGACACACCATACACCCTCGTACCCTAGCGGTCACACTATTTACTCAGAACTTGCTGCACATATAGTTTCTGAAGAGTACCCAGAATACAAAAAAGATTTTTTTACTATATCAAACTATTGCGGACTAGCTAGAATACTACAGGGCGTACACTATGCTTCAGACAATGAAGCTAGCAAAATTGCACTAAGTAAGTTGTATCCATTATTAAAGGAGCTTGAAAATGAGAAATCAAAAAGAACCATCACGAATCCCACTGTCGGATCGTGAACCTACTAATGAACCAGTAAGACGGCCTCTTACACCTTTGACCGGAGACGAAAGGGAACAAGAACAGGATGAAAATTAAAGTATTTGCTTTTCAGAAAGATGAAGACGATATACTTAGGGATTGGATAGAATATCATAGCTATCTTTTTGGAAAAGAAAACATATATATAATTGACCATGATTCTAAAGACAGTAAGTCTATAATCACAAACAGTGGAGCTAACCTACTTCACTTTTCTGGCCCCTTTGTTCACAATAAAGGTATTCAGTTAACTAAGGTCATGAATGATAATAAAAATTCATGTGACTTTGTAATACCTTTAGATGTAGATGAATTTCTTATGACACAAGATGGAGGCGTAGAAAAAGAAGATGTGTTAGAATGTTTTAAAGACCTAAAGGGTTGTGGTGCTTACAAAATAGTTTCATATTCAATACCGGGGCATGATAAAGATCCACTCACTGAATTTACATCTGTAAGGGACAATCCTGATCATGGAAGACTTCGCAGATGGAAAACATTCTGGAGATCAAAAAACTTTGTAAGGACAGATCAAGGAAATCATGGCTGGGAAGAAGGCCCATACGAAAAAACAAAATTAGGAATGTTACACTTTCACGACAGAGGTTTTGAGCATTACAAAAGAAAATTTTTAAGGTGGCCTAAAGCTTATGGAGTAGTGGGCGATCAATTAAAGGGTGGCGCTCATTGGTACGAACAGTGGGAAGTAATTAAAGATATGAACAACAAAGAAATGTTTGAGCATTGGAAAAAAACTATTATTGCTCCAAAAAACAATGTAAGTAAATATGAATCATTCATGTTTAAAATAAAAGAATTAAGAAAACTAAGAGGGAAACAATGAAGAATTACAAAGAAATCAGTGGATGGTTTAATTATGTTGATACGTTTGATTATTTAGTAAGCAACACTCCAGATGGAGGAACTTTTGTTGAATGTGGTGCATGGCTAGGTAAAAGCTCAAGTTATTTATGCAGTATTGCAGAAGCTAAAAACTTGAAAATATACATAGTTGATTCTTGGAAAGGATCTCCAACAAGATTAGCAACTACGCATAAGTTAGCTACAGAAACCGATATATTTGAAATTTTTAAATCAAATTTAGAAGGCGCAAATTATACAGCGATAAGAGACTTGTCGGTTAATGCATGTAAAAAATTTGAAGACAATTCATGCGACGTTGTATTTATAGACATGGATCACGAATACGAATCAGTAAATAAAGATATAGATCTTTGGTTTCCGAAGGTAAAAAAGAATGGCATAATTGCTGGTCATGACTATTCAGGTGGGTGGCCCGGAGTGATTAGAGCTGTTGATGAGCATTTTGGAAAATCTAATATCACTAAAATGGGGCAATGTTGGATATATAAAAAGGAAGCATAATATATGCATAAATCAGCATACAAACATGCAGAAAATTTCTACAATAAATACTGCAAAGAAAATATAAAGAATAAAATAGTAATAGATATCGGATCTTTAGATGTGAATGGTACAGTAAACCCAATATTTAAAGATGCTAAACAATATGTTGGCATAGATCAGTGCGCTGGTAAGAATGTAGATATAGAAGCTAGTTCTCACAGTATACCATTAGAAGATCAACATTGTGATATTACTATGTCTTCATCTTGCTTTGAACATGATGATATGTTTTGGGTCTCTTTCTTGGAGATGTGTAGAATTACTAAACGTGGAGGATACATATATGTACAAGCTCCGTCAGATGGAAAATACCACGCGCACCCAGTTGACAACTGGAGGTTCTATAAAGACTCTTGGGACGCGCTAAGAAAATGGGCAAAGTTAAATGATTATAACCTTGAATTAATTGAAGGATTTGTAGACGAAAAAACAGATGGACATTGGCACGACAGCATTGGAATTTATAGAAGAGTGTAAAAAACTCGTCATCTTGCTATAATTTAATAGGACAGGTTACACGTTGCAAAAGGATAAGTATGAATTGGTTCCCGTTGCATAATTTCACACATTACAGCTTATTAAAAGGTTTCTCAAAGCCTACAGAGCTTGCCAAGATATGCGCTGATAATGATTACCCAGCCTGTGGTATCGCAGACTATAAGACTATATCTGGATGCGTTTCGTTTTATCAGGCTTGTAAGAAAGTTGGCATAAAGCCTATACTTGGATGTGCCTTCGACACCAATACTGTATTTGCAAAAAATAAAAAAGGTTGGTTTGACTTAATAGAACTAGTTTCTTCTATAGATGTATCTGGAGATTTAGACGATAAATTTTATAAAGAAGTTATGTCTAGAGATAATCTTATATCTGTAGAAAAAAATATATCTGCTAGCTATTATGTAAAATCAGAACAGGCCAGACTGCACAGAGTATTGCTATGTTCTGAACTAAAAACAAATCTACCAAAAATACAAAAACAAATACGAAAGGGAGAACTAGACAATAAATATTTAGAATATTTTACAAAAGAAGACAAGTTCGTACAGCCCCAACAAGTTACCAAACAGCTAGAAGAAATATATAACACCTGTGAAGAATATGATATTCTCAGTGGGCCAATGCTTCCTAAGTTTGTATGTCCAAACAATTTATCAGAAGAAGACTATCTAACCAACATGGCTCGTGAAGGATATAAAAAGTTAGTAAAAAGCAAGGTGGGTAAAGATAAAGACAAACAGCAAGTCTATGGAGACAGATTTAGAAAAGAGTTAAAAGTAATTAAAGATGCAGACCTGTTTGGTTACTTTTTGATTGTACAAGATATTATTAGACACATAGAAAAAGATATGAGATGTTTAGCTGGGCCGGGAAGAGGGTCTGCTGCTGGTTGTTTAATATCATATCTGGTTGGCATTACTAAAATTGACCCTGTAGAACATGATCTATTATTTGAAAGATTCTACAATGCTGGTCGTAATACTGGAGGTCACGTTTCTCTGCCGGATATTGACATGGACGTTCCGGGCAAGAGAAGAGATGATGTTATAGATTATTTAAAAACTAAATATGGCAAAGACCATGTAAGCCAGATGATTACGTTTGGTAGATTGCAAGGACGAAGCGCTATTAAAGAAGTGCTTAGGATAAATGATGCTTGTTCTTTTGCAGAAATGAACGCTATAACAAAAAGCATACCAAACGAAGCTGACATATCAGATCAACTTGCAGAAATGGAAGACGAAGATAGATCAATTATAAGATGGTCCTTGCTAAACCGTGCGGATGAGCTGCGAGACTTCTGCCATATTACAGAGGATGGAAAACTTGAGGGTGATTACGCTGAGTATTTTCAACAAGCGATTAATATAGAAGGAACATTTAAGACACAAGGCAAACACGCCGCTGGAGTAGTGATATCAAAAGATCCTCTCCACACTGTTTGCCCGATGGTTAAACAGAAAGGATCTGACGAAAAAATAGCGGGATTAGAAATGGCAGACCTAGAAGCTTTAGGTCATGTAAAGTTCGATGTTTTAGGAATTAACCTCTTAGACAAACTCATGAAAATTAAGGAACTAACTAATGGCAAATAGAGATTACATCGTATTCGACTTTGAAACAGGAAGTCGTAACCCTCATAGAACACAACCAACACAAATAGCCGCAATAGCCCTAGACGGTCGAAATTTAGCCGTTAAGGGGTCATTTAATAGTGAGATAAAGCCCATACTAGATGACGAAAAAGCTTTAGAAGCTGGACTAGACCCCATAGAAGACGGAGCATTAAAAGTCACTGGTAAGAATCGTAAAGATCTAGCAAAAGCTCCAGCCTTAAAATCAGTATGGAATAAGTTTACTAAATTTGTAGACCAATATAATTGGAAGGGCGAACCATTTTTTGCTCCTATTCCAGTGGGATATAATATCATTGGGTTTGACATGCCGATAATCAATAGACTATGTGAACAATTTGGTCAGTGGGACAAGAGCAGGAGTCAGCAAAAACTGTTTAGTAAAGTATATAAAGTAGACCTTATGGATAATATTTTCATGTGGACAGAGGGTGATCCAAGTGTAAGGTCGATTAGTATGGACTCTCTACGAGAAAGAATGGGCCTATCTTCAGAAAATGCACACGATGCCTTGCAAGATGTGAAGGATACGGCTAATATCTTTATAAAGATGTTGAAGACTCATCGGGCAGTCTACCAAGAAATTGAATTTGAAAAGGCATTTGCAAATGGACGAACATACGTATCATGATTTGCCATACGGTTTGAAAAAAACATATAAAATTACTCCTAATGCAGAAGCAGCAGAGTTTTTACAAGCAGAAGTTCAAGAATTTTTTGGATATAAATCTAAATCCAAGAGAGAGAAATATGCTGATATATGGATTAACGAAAACTATGGCATCAATGTTAAAACAGACAATCTAAATTCTCAACAGAACAAAGGTCGTCTTTGTACAGCAGAAGTTAATCAGTGGCTAAAAAATGAAAATAACAAATTATCATTTATATTCATTGAGTATACTAACGACAATGGTGATCTAGAAATACAAAGCGTACAAACAAGAAACATAGAAGAGGTAGAATATGAAATAAGTAACCAAGGCAAAGGTCTACTACAACCAAAAAGGTACAGAAACAAAGTAGTGTTTAGATCAACCATATCTAGATCGGAATGGATGGAAGAATTTAAGATTAAGTATGCGGATTTTATTGACAAGCAAATAAAACGATTTGAAGAAAAGAAAAAACATTGGTGTTAGATGGAATATAATGACAAAAAAACTTGGCAGCTTTTTGAAGAAGGTAAAACAAAAGGTGTCTTTCAGCTAGAAAGTAACCTTGGTAAATCTTGGTCGAAGAAACTTGCTCCAAATAATATTGAAGAGTTATCAGCTTTAATTGCGATTATTCGCCCCGGATGCTTAAAAGCATTTGTTGATGGTAAATCTATGACTCAACATTTTATTGATCGTAAGCATGGTCGTGAAGAGGTAACATATTTGCACGAATCATTGGAAGAGGTATTATTGCCTACGTATGGAGTGCTAGTATACCAAGAACAATCCATGCGTATTGCTCAAAAAATAGCTGGCTTCAATCTTGAAGAAGCAGATGAATTACGAAAAGCTATTGGTAAGAAGAAAGCAGACCTTATGGCTAAAGTTAAAAAGAAATTTATAGCTGGAGCTAAGAGAGTCAAAATTGTGAACAAGGAAGAGGCAGAACAAATATTTGGATGGATTCAAGCTTCAGCTAGATACGCATTCAACAAGTCACATAGTATATCTTATGCTGTCTGTTCATACTGGAGCGCATACGAAAAGGCTCATAACACAGAGGCTTTTTTTCTGTCTTATTTGTATTACGCCAATGAAAAGCAAGATCCTCACCAAGAAGTATATGAGTTAATATCAGAAGCAAAGCTTTTTGACATACAAGCTAGAACACCAAGCCTAATTAATTTTGAAAATAAGTTCAATGTTAGGAATCATAAAATTTACTTTGGGATTAAAGACATTAAATCGTTGACAGGTAAAACTGGAGACAAAGCTATGAGTGCGATAAAAGAAGCTGAAGAAGATATGAATAAAGATATCTCTAAATTTACATGGATTGAGATACTACTATTTTTTGGCTCAAAAGTTAGTTCTACAGCCTTCAAAGCGTTAGCTTCCATAGGGTTCTTTAGAGACTTTAATGGTAAAGTATCTAGAAATAAAGCTTTGTATGATTACGAGATTTATAGAATTTTGACCAAGGCAGAACAGAAATGGCTTCAAAATAATTATCAAGATAAAAAGTGGACAAATTTAATTGACGCACTTACCGATTTAGCCCCAACCAAAAAACAGGGAGGTGGCACTAGCAAGATAGAAAGAAAACAGCTAGTAGAGAATGAAATACAACTGCTCATAGATCCACCATACGACTTGGAAGATGATGCAGCTTGGATTATTGATCAAGAGACTAGGCTGTTAGGATGTCCAGTAACAATGACTAGAATAGAACGGTCGGACACATCTGCCGCCAATACCACATGCAAAGAAATTGTCAATGGAAAGAAAGGCAAAAACTTGTGCGTAGCAGCTAACATACAGAGACTAGCTGAGTATAAAATCAAAAAGGGCGAATCAAAAGGCCAAAACATGGCATTTTTAACAATAGAAGATGACACCTGCATACTGGACAGTGTTGTAGTATTCCCCAGAATAAAAGAAAAGTATAAATATATATTATATGAGGGGAACAATTTAATATTCTGCGGCTATGTTAATAAAAATGATTCCTCGTTGATTGTGGAAAATGTTCACGAAGTTTAGTTGTGTTTTATTGCTGTTTTAGCTAATATACAAAGATAGGAGAAAATATGAATAATTGTTGTTTTACGGGTTATCTTGTTGAAAATCCTAGAGCTAGGCATGTAAACAATGTCTTGTTGGTAGAATTTACAATGGTAATTTATAACTATAGAAGGACCAAATCTACTGGAGAAAAAAGCAGAATACCTACGTACATTGTGTGTGAAGCTTGGCACACGGGCGCAGAGACAATAGAAAAGTTTGCAACTAAAGGAACTAAGATGACAGTTCAGGCCACAGCTAAAAATATAGACAAGGACCACGATGATATAATTTTTAGAATTAGCGAATTTGATATTTGTAAAAACGAAGATTTTGACGATTGGACGGATTTGCAATGAGAAAGAAAAAGATTCTTTTCTGTAGTGAAGCAACATTCTTAAATACTGGTTACGCAACATACACCAGAGAAATCATGAATTATCTTCATAGCACCGGAAAATACGAATTAGCAGAATTAGGATCGTATGGAGAACAGGATGATCCGAGAGCTAGAAATATACCGTGGACGTATTTTTCAGCCATGCTTCCTAAAGATCCTAGCCAAAGGGAACAAGAAATATTTAAATCTAAATATACCATGCAGTTTGGAGAGTATGCATTTAAAGATGTATGTTTACAATTCCGTCCAGATATAGTGTGCGACATAAGAGACTTCTGGATGTTAGAATTTCAGGAAAGATCTCCATACAGAAAATTTTATAAGTGGTGCATAATGCCAACGGTTGACGCAGAACCACAAGCCACTCAGTGGATACAAACATATAGTTCTGCTGATGCTTGTTTAACTTACTCTGATTGGTCTGGAGAGTTATTAAAAAGGCAAAGCGATGGAGCAATAAATTATATAGGATCTGCACCTCCATCTGCACACTCAGCTTACTCAGTAATAAAAGACAAGAAAGAGTGCAGAAAAGAACTGGGATTACCAGAAAACGCAAAGATTATTGGCACTGTAATGAGAAATCAAAGGAGAAAATTATATCCTGATTTATTTAAAACCTTCAAAATGATTTTAGAAACTGTTCCAGATCCAGAAAATTATTTGCTATATTGTCATACTAGTTTTCCAGACATGGGATGGGATTTGCCAGAACTAATGATTAAAGAGGGCATAGCTTCAAAAGTAATTTTTACTTATATATGCATAGAAACAAAAAAAACATATTCCACATTCTTTGCTGGTCCTACTTCTATTTCTCCGTTTACCAATAAAATGTCAGGAGTAATAGCTAGCGTACAACAAGGTGCTTCGTATGATAGCTTATCAACAATCATGTCCTCTTTCGATCTTTATGTCCAGTATGCTAATTCTGAAGGTTTTGGATTGCCACAAGTTGAAGCTGCTGCGTGTGGTGTTCCAGTAGCTGCCGTAGACTATTCTGCAATGCATAGCGTAATAAATCAGCTTGGAGGATTATCTTTAAAAACTAAGGCTCTATACAAAGAAATGGAAACTGGCTGCATGAGGGCTGTTCCAGACAATGAATATGCCGCAGAAGAAATATGCAAGTTTTTTAAACTAAGCGAAGATATTAGAAAAAACACAGGTAAAGATATTAAGCAAAATTTTCTTAAACATTTTCAATGGGACAAAAGCGGTCAGGTCTGGGAGAAATACTTCGATTCTGTAGAGATAGAACCAGATGAAAAAACGTGGTTATCTCAGCCAGATATACAAAGACCCGCAGCTAAACCAGAAGAATCAGAATTTAATAGTGTTACAGAAATGACTAACTTTTTAATAGACGAAGTTTTGCGTCAACCAGAACACAAAAATTCTTTTTTCAGTCTCAGGCTCAGAAGAGATTTACTTTATAGATTTTCAACTAGTGCTGTCGATGGAATATATATGAACGATAGCTCAATGGTTGGAGACCCTAGCAAAAAAGCAAACTTATTTAATTTTGATAAAGCATACGAAATAATGAAGAATAGAAGACTAGAAATTAATATGTATGAAGACATAAGGAAAAGGGCGTTTAATCTATGAAAATCTTATATATTGCACACTACAAAGAGTCATCTGGATGGTCTAATGCCGCTATACAAAATGTATTAGCACTACGCAGCGCTGGCTTAGACGTTGTATGTAGAGACATAAAGCTAACGAATAAAGAACATACTCCCGATCCAGTAATAGAGGAATTAGAGCGTAAAGACCTGAAGGGCGTTACCGATTGCATACAACACGTATTGCCTCACCACATATGCGGAACTGAAAAATTTTCAGGTAAAAATATTTCTCATTACGTGGCTGAGTCTATGTTTACTCAAAAAAATACTTGGCACACATTTTTAGATTTAACAGATGAAGTGTGGGTTCCGAACGATACTCTAAAAGAAAATACCAAACAATTTGTCAATAAACCAGTACATACTATTCCATATGCTTTTGATACATCTGTTTATCAAAAAGAATACCAAAAAATAGATTTAGACCATCATAACAGCTCATTTAAGTTTTATACTATAGCTGATATTAACGAACGAAAAAATATTAAATCAATAATAAGGTGCTACTATCATACGTTTAAATTTTATGAAAATACCGTACTAATACTTAAGATATCCAAATACGGAGTTCCAGAAGAAACCTTGAGGCAATCTATAGGTCAAATGTGCCAAGAGATACAAAATGAAATGAGGATGTATAAAGACGTTGGAAGATATCCACCTATTAGAATTTTTTGTGAACGAGTACCAACGGACACTATATATTCAATTCACCGAAGCTGTGATTGTTTCGTTGGCGTTTCACATGGGGAAGGTTGGTCTATACCAGCATTTGACGCTATGTGCTTTGGGAACAAGCCAATATGCAGCGACGAAGGTGGGCCAAAAATGTTTATAGATAAAAATGATAAGACTTCAGGATCATTGATTTCTGGATCTTACAGTATATGCAATCAATCTGACAGTGCTTTTGCGCATATATTTACTGGATCAGAATTCTGGTTTTCTCCTAGCGAGAAAAAGGTTTGTGAAACAATGAGAGAAAGATATAATAATCGTGAACGACACAAATCACCTTGGGAATTAGGTAAAAAATATTCTCACAAAGTTGTAGGACAACAAATGGAAGAGCTTTTAAAATGAAAACATTACAACTATTTATGTCTGATGTTAACTTGGATAACAATAATATACTCGTAATAGGACAGGGCGTTCTATCTAATGAAATTATGGAGACCAATCATAATTTTTACATAATGACAGAAGAAAAAATAGATAACCCGTTTGAAAATTTACATCAAATAACATCTGGGCAAATACCTACTTCTATTGGCTTTGATCTTATCATAATGCAAGATTTTAATGAACAATCTTTAAGAATTCAAGAGGGTGTGTCCAAAAGACTTAATGTGCCAACAGTCAGATTATACAGAGATGGACCACCAGAATCTGTAAATCCTCAAAATAAAGAAATCTTTAAAAGATTCTCTGGTGATATTAATGTATTTTTTGACATTCTTAACTACCAAAGGTGGATAGTAAATCCAGAAGCTACAACAGAAATAATGACAGACGAAACGTCCAGCAAATGGAATGAAGTTTTTCAATTAGTACGTAAAGGATAAAATATGAATTTAAATATAACATGGGACGAAAAACACGATATAGACAATTACATCAATATTCATGTCAGTGAAAACGACTATTTAGAAAAAATAAAGAAAATACCAGACGCTGGCTGCAAAGTAATTCATGTGTCAGAAGGGGCTTATTTACTAGATTATAAGAGTGTTTTTGAATTATTGCAAATGTGCGTAACAAAACTAAGAATGAACGGAAGAATTTCTATATCTGTATTTAATTTTGATTTAATATGCGCTGATTATATTGGCGGCTCGTTAGAATCGGAAGTTCTTAGTCGATATTTATCAAATATGAATAGCAATGTAAGATATGACGAAGTAAGTCGAATTTTTTATCAAAATAATATCAAACTACAAGGCATAGATAGAGCAGAATACTATCAAGTGCTACACGGAAGTAGATAATATGAGAAGATCTAAGTGTGTTACTACAACAAAAAAAACAAGAAGAAGTAGAAAGTATGATGACTTTATTACTATAGTCTTGTTGCACGATCAAATAATTAACAGAATGAGGTGTCACGAACCCATATGTTTTATTGAGCTTAATGATCAACAAAAATTAATAGACAAACAAATACAAGCAATAAACAGCAGATTTAAAAACTATGAGCTAATTATATCTATAGGTAATTATGCAGATAAAATCTATGATCATATAAAAAAGAAACATAAAAACAAATCCATAAGACTCATAGAAAATATGAATTATATGGACACTAATTCCTGCGAAAGTATTAGGCTTTGCATCCACAATACAAATAACGACAAAATACTTGTTATAGACGGAAATTTATGTTTTAACGACAAAGTGTTTGACAACTTAGATTTTAACAAATCGTTTGCCTTGGTAAATAAAAACAATGAAGAGAGTTTAGAAATTGGAGTAAATGTACACAACGAAAAGATACAATTTTTGTGCTATGGAGCTAGTCAAAAGTGGTCTGAAATATTCTTTTTAAAGGGTAGTAAAATAATACTTGATTTAGAAAGCACACTAAACAAAAAATCTTTTAAGAAAAAATTCTGGTTTGAGGCTATAAATGAATTAGTAGCCAACCACAACATTGCTGGATTTATAAACAAAAGTGAAATACTTAAAATAAAAAATATTAAAACATACAATATAGCTAGGAGACAAAATGAAATTCTTGATTGACTCATATAGCAACCCAGTAAATAGTACGCAATCTATGTATTTTCACCATCATATAAATGCGATGGAAGAACATGAGTCTTACATAACAAGCCCGTCTTTGCCGCTTTTTGACACTCTTGACGCATTTGGCCCTGACGTATACATAACATCTGCTAAGACTTTAAGATGGGACTATGTAGAATATATCAAAGATACCGGGTCAGAAATTAAGACATTTATAAGCCTTGATGATACTAAATTAGGTAATATACATAGTGTGGTAGAAACTTTAAAAGAAAACAATATTAAAGCAAGGTTTTTCTTAAACGGAAGTACGCAGATTGGATTAAAATCTTTAAAAATTTCTACTATTCCAATTCTTCCAGCTATAGATAGCAATTTAAATATTTACTTTAATGAGTCTCAAAGATACCAGTGGAAAAATAAAATAGATTATCTTATAGTTTCTAGCTCTGTTGAGAATTTGCACATACCATCGTCTATAGGGAATAATAGCACCTTTCATATATATTCTTCAGATGGCAAGGGAGATTTGCTTGAAACAATAGTGACTTGCAATAACGAATTATTTCATAATTACCATAATATTATTTTCGACAATTTAGATTTAGGTGTAAGCCAAATGTTTTTACAAGCTATAATTAGCGGAACTCCAACGTATTATTTTGATCCCAACGGTAATCATGATGAAATGTTATCTAGGATACTAAAAACTGAGCAAACATTAAATTGGTTAGATAAATCTAAAGTTACCGATTTTTCAGACATAAGAAAACACATTCAAGAAAAACACAAATCAGAAAATAGAGTCAAATCACTACTTTCGCAACTACCACAGGTGTGCCATGCTTAAACAAGATAGAATACAAGTGCATATGCACCTATATTATAAAGATCCATCTATTTATTTGATGGACAAAATAAGACAGAAATGGGATGGAAGAGTTAATATATCCTTAAACGACGATGGAGAAGCTAATGATACAATTGTAGAATATGCACAAAAAATATTTCCAGAAGTGCGTACCGTTACAACTCCAAACTTAGGAAATGATCAAATAGGTTTTAAAAAATCTATCGCCACAAACAAAGAGTCTGGCAAAGATTGGATATTTTATGTTCATGACAAATCTCAAGATAAACAGAAATGGGTAGATGACATAGTAGACCCAATAATAAATCAAGAAGAAGTAGTAGATGAATTAATAGAAAAAGACGAATATGGAATTATATCATCTGCTAAAAGATGTAACAAAATATTTGATGAAGAATATCTTATAGAATTTAGTAAAAAATGCAAGCTTTCAGAAAAGAATTTAGTTGTAGGGTCAAGACATACTCTTGTGTGGTTAAGAGAATTACAATACATATTGTACGATATTCATGGGTTCATAGATAGAAAAAATATCAATTTTCAGTTTACTGCTGGAACTATGTTTCTAATTAACGAAGATATCGTCAAGCTGTCACATGATTGTATACATGAAAATTATTTTGAAAAACAATACAGACCAGATGGAAAAGTCGAACACGCATTAGAGAGATTTTATTATTATGTTTCAGCGTGTCTTCGTAAAAAAATAATGTTTATATAAGGAAACAAAAATGAAAAATTTAGCAATTATTATTGGTGATTCTGGAGTAGACATAAAAGGCATGAATACTCTTATTAGTATAATTTTAAAACACTGCGATGTTGATAATTTGTCTATTTTTTCTGATCAAATAATAGGTAATTTACCTTGTTCTAAATTTTGTTTTGCCGAAGTAGTGTCTTTTCAGGGTGAGATAATCGCATTTACTGTAAACGACGTATTAAGTATTTTAAAAATGCATCCTAATAAAAAACCATTATTCTTGTTTGACAAGCAGAATAGAGGGAATATGATAGAATTTATGAAGTTGTTAGATAATATTAAATTAACTATAATATCAGAAGAGTGCCAAGAACTTGCATTAGAGTGTTATCGTATTACATCACAAACGCCAAAAACTCTATTACAAGCTTTAGGTATAAAAAAGGAGATAACTTGATAATAATATGAAAGATCAAGACATAATTAAAATGTACTCTAAACAAAAAATGAGTACCTACGAAATAGCTAAACAGCTTAACACTTATCCCAACAAGATAAGAAGAGTATTGCTAAAAAACGGTGTGCATATGAACGACAAAAGCACAGCCCAAAAAAACGCAATTAAAAATGGGACTGCAAAAATACCAACAAAAGGTAGATGCAGGAGCAAGGAAGAAAAACTCAAAATAAGTTCATCTCTAAAAAAGAGGTGGAGCGAAATATCAGAGGATGATTATAATGAACATGTAAGGAAGGCTAAAGAGCGTTGGAGTAATTTGTCAGAAGCAACTAAGAGATCCATGAATGAAGCAGCAATCAAGGCGATACAAAAAGCTGGTAAAGAGGGATCTAAGTTAGAGAAATTTCTAGTTTCAGAATTAAGAAATCATGGGTATGAAGTAAGACCTCATGTTAAAAATCTAATACCAAATGAGAATTTAGAAATTGATATGTATTTTCCAGATATGAAATTAATAGTAGAGATTGATGGACCGTCTCACTTTATGCCAATATGGGGAGAAGACAAGCTTAGAAAGCAGATAAAAGCAGATTCTCACAAAACTGGGTTGATTTTAAGCAAGGGTTTTGCTATAATAAGAGTAAAGAGTCTAGCTGACTCTATCTCTCTGAGTTCTAGGGAAGAGCTAAAGGATAATCTAATTAAGCTTCTAGGTGAAATAAAGAAGAAGTTTCCAAAACAGTCTGATAGGTACATTGAAATTGAAATATGAAAGGACAAGAAATGGAAGTAGCAGAAGATATGTTTGAAGGAGTAGAAGAATTGAAGACACCATCAAATACTGATACATCAGTAAAAAATGTTGTGTTAGAAGATGCGCCGTCTATGCTTTCTCCAGAGTGGCATGACTATGCCATGACACTTTTTCAGGAAGACGAATTAATGAACGGTCATCCGCTAGTAACAGGGCTTAGAAGGGTTTCTGAGTTAGTTCTAGGGCCGATGTCTTTTAGTGGTCCAACGTGGGTAAAGCCCACAGATCGTGATGATCATCATGGAAGGGCTACTGTTATATTTACCATAGAGTTTGCTAATGGTCTAAGGTGTGCAGAAGTAGCAGATTCGTGGGAGGGCAACACTGATGACATGTTTTGCGCATTCGCTGTGGCAATTGCTAGCACAAGAGCAGAAGCTAGGGCGCTTCGTAAGGTTCTAAAGATCAAAGGTGTTGCAGCGGAAGAACTTACCAAAAAAGATACTGCTAAAATTGTAAGAGATCTATCTAAGCAAACAAGCAGTACATCTGGCGATTACGACGATTCCAGTAGAATGAGCGATGCACAATTCAATTTTATTGACGTTAAATGCAGACAACTAAACGTAAACGGCAAGAAACTATTTAAAGAAGTGTGCAATGTAGACCAAAATCGTAAAGTTTCTAAGAAAGCTGCTAGTGAAATTATTGACGTACTCAATAACTATCAAAAAGACAAAAGTTCAGTACCCGATGGTATTGTTGGTTATAACGAAGAATGGAGAAACTAATGAAGTTAACTTATACAACAGCGAATAATAGAATTAGAGCAGAATTTGATGCAGACACGCATCGGGAACTGTTTACTCAAATTTCCAAATTCCAAGAAGTATTTGAGGAAACTAAGTGTGGAAAGTGTGGTTCTGAGAATCTTAGATTCGTAGTAAGAACAGTAGACGAAAATGAATATTTTGAACTACGCTGCGCAGACTGTGGGGCAAAGCTAGCCTTTGGATCAATGAAGAAGGGTGGAGGGCTATTTCCCAAGCGTAAGGACGGGGATAATTGGCTACCAGATGGCGGCTGGCTAAAGTGGAATCCAAAGACAAAGGCTATGGAATAAAACCATTCCAGTGAGGGGAAAGTGAATGGTGGGAGGGGCTTAATCGCCCCTCCTTTTTTTTACAAAAAGTCTACTGTAAAATACAGAGCATATTGTTTCTTTTGACCAATCTGAGTTGGAGAGCAAGACAAAGCTACATACCAATCGTGTTGAGTAAATCTACCACTGTCTCCCTTTCCGTAGTCGTCAGCGTTAAGAGCGAGGTCTCCAGTGATATATGTAAGGTATGATCCTGTCATATCTGCTGCTTCTCCAGCTAAACCGCTTGGTCCGGGCGAGTTAGTCAATGAAATAGCTTGAGGTTGTGAAGAATATGTTTCTCCGACTACTTGCCAAACATTGCTAGTGGGGAAAGCTCTGTGTTGTAACTGTGATGTTGTGTGGGGCTTACGAACTTCGTATAAATATGTAGTAACATCTACAGCATGACTAGTAGTAGTTTGTCTATCATATATAATTACTTTTGGTTGTGATGATCTAACGGCAGTTTCATTTGTAAACCTAATATTTAGTGTAGCGTTAGCATTACTAAGAGTACTTAAATTTACTGGAGATGAACCATTAATCTCTACAGTCCCCTGAATGCCATCTCCACCAGTGGTGGCATATGCATTATTGTGAAGCTGAAGGGTTCCATCAGCGCCGTTTTCGTCAACAATCCAAGTTGTTTCTTGGACACTATTAATAGCTATAGGGAAGCCAAAATCGCTCCCAAAAAACCCAATTCCGCTGCCGTTTTGGTAGTCAATTACCTGTTGGGCATCGCTAGTATTCAAATTTCCTCTAAATGTGATTTCTGGCATGTTTTTTTCTCCGATAGTGAGGGAACTATGTTATTATACACGAAAAATTAGCTAAATGTAACCGTTATATAGTTGTGCATTTGATACCCCGTTGTTGAGTCTGGATCTTCATGTAGGGCTATTCCTATGTCATTATGGCAGTAGGAAAATACTTCATAATATCCGGGGTGCTTATAAGTATAAGATTCTGTGACCTCGTTTTGAAGGTTGTCTTGTCCATTATCTTCCACAGAAATGCTCACACTTCTGGTCCCATATACCCTTCTCTGACCACTAGTGCTGGGTAAAGACACTCTAGTCATAGAACTCCTACGTTGTGGGGGATGGTCACACATCGGCCTGCTTTGTACCAAGCCGTTTAAAAATGATATTACAGCTCCATCTCCTTCGGAATCCAAGGTCATTACTACTGGGAAGTTATTAGGCTCAAAGCCTTCACCAATTTCATCCCAATCGCTGTCTCCATCTACTGGGTGTGTTAATGTTCGTTTCTTAGAAAATGTAGTAGTATTAGTGTCTTTACTTTTTGCGATGTCAAAACTTACAATACCCCCATCATCATCAACTTCCGTGACTTTTATAAGCACCCCCCTGTCTCCTGCCAATATGTCGTCTACTGTATAGTCTGTTCCAGCGGTAACAACAATTTTACTTGCTTTATCTACACCGATAACTAGTTTATCCCAAAAATAACCATATCCAGTTAATAACTTACCTCTTCTGTGAAAACTTGCATTCCAGTAAGCTTCAGGTCTCAACACTGTACTTGAGTATATTTTATCATTTTCTGCTACGCTGTTTCCGTCATTGCCTGAATTATATTTCCACTTTTTTAATACTGAATCACTATTATCTGGAGTATAATCTACTTTATTTCCATATGTAGGAACTCTGTAATCTATATCTAGTTCGATGGGATGAACATTAATTGTGGTGTCTACATATTCTGTACCGTTCCATGTAGGCACTGTTTTTTCTTCTGTAGTAGGATCAGTTGCGTCTGCATTAAAATGTAATGGAGTTGCGTACTGCGGTAGCCAAGCGGTATCTTCTCTAGGCCAACCATCCCAAACATCTATATGTACAGCTCCAGTTCCAAAAGAATATATACTGTCACTAGCACTGCCCCAAACCACCGTAGTCCCACTAATCACTCTGCCTCCGGGGTCTGAACTCCAAGCAAACATGGCTCCAAGAATAGTTACTTGTGGGCCTTGTAACCCTCCACCTCCGTAAAATACTCCTTGAGTACCAAACGTCTGACTCGTATCAACATTGAGGTCAAAGCCTCCTTTTTTGTATAATTTTCTTCTAGCCGCAGTAAGGCCAACTGCTCCCGCTCCCAAAAAAGGACCATCATCACCAAAAAATACGTATGACCCATTGGGTTTATAAAATGGTGCTTCTTTGGTAACATACGCATCATATTTTGGACCGGCATAGCCTGCTGGAGCATCATTGTAAAGATGCCCATATGCCTCCTCTACTGTTCCGGCAATAGTGCTAAAGGAATGTCCACCAAACAAATCTGTACCCTTGGGGTATCCTGTGTGATTGGCTATATTTGCATAAAAATTTCTTCCTCTTTTCTGAGAATTATTGGTTATAGCGTCAATGATCTCAGTATTTTGATCTTTATGTCCGTACAGCTCTCCGGTTAAAAAAGAAAATTGAATTTGATTTTCATTTGAAGGAGTGAGACTTAATCCCGCCGTCTGAGGTGTAGAGTTGGGAAGTGTTAATAGAGAAAATCGTGCAGTTTGTAAATCTGAAAGACTTCCAATATTAATGGCTTTTAGTACTTTGTCATAGTCATATATTGGCGATCCGTCATCTGCTCTTGTTCCTAGTGTAGCAATTTCTGCTGGCAATTGTTCTGTAGGATACGATTTGCCGTCTATTGTGACTTTAGATTTTTTATAACCTAAAGGAAAAACTGGCCCCCAGAATACAGGTATATCTCTATATTCTATACTATCTAAAGCGACATTTGTTGAGTCGCCTATACCAATAGCCGTGTTAACTCGACCAACATGAGTTTTCTGAGCATCAGGAGTTCCACCCCAAGCGTGTTCGTGACCATTTAAGTTGCCTCCGGGTATTCCATTTCCCGTTTGATTAAATATTGTATCTTGAAAATAACCATTAGCTAAACTTCTAGTCTCCGTCGTCGCTGAATAAATTTTTCTCCATATGAACTCTGGCAATTCAGTTTCTTTTATAATGTCTCCATTAAAAGTTCTAAACCAATCGTCCGAGCTTGCTAAAAACTTACCAAACTCCCAGTGGCCCTCCCAAGCTGGAGGTCTTTCTTGAACGACAGACTCCCCTAATTTTACTAGAATATTTTCTCCATCTATAGAATGAGCAATAGCAACTTCACCTCTAGTAAAAAGATTAGCAGATCTATTGACAACCCTAATCTTTTCTACTCTATATTCATTACTCCAAGAGCCATCTTCTTCGTTTGTTGAATGTCCAGTTCTTATAAAGTTGGGACCAAAAGCGTGGGGATTTTTATTTTGGACTTGAACTGGAGCGGCTAATCCAGTAGTAAAATTAGACATATCATTCTCTCTTTGAGAACCATAAAACTCATCAGGATTTCTATTTTCTAGATTTCCAGTATCTAAATCGCTAGCAACAATTTCTGCTCCATCTATATCTTCTAATATAGTTACCAAAAACGCTCCACCAGTTTCCCAAACTCCTAAATTATGATTGTATATTAACTTTAAAGGAGCGGCAACCATTGAAGAATAATCTTCCTCAGTTATGTTTACATAACCAACATCTGCTGCGTGTTCGTTTGGTGTCTTTGCATTTTTTTTACTCTGTTTGTGTGCATACCTTGCTCCACTATGTCTGCGTGGGTGAGAGGCAAACAGGGTCGAAGACTTAAAGGCGGGAACTCTATCTTTACGTTCGTTGTGTCTCTTGTGAAAATATATACGAACTGATTTCTCAGTTCCAAGTTTACTTTCACCACCAATATTAGCATAGATACAACCATACGTACTATTCTGTATTTTTCTAATAAGCTTTTCATCTCCTGTTACATCGTCTCTTCTCTCTTGATAAGTGCTTTCATTTGTATATTCAATTAGATTCTTTATATCTTGTTCTGAGATTGTTATAGCAGTAAATGATCCATCTGTTTGTGCTAAGTCGTATTTCCATGTGGGAGTTGTTCCTATGAGGTCAGTTATCATGCCCCATATATTACTATATAGAGTAAAGTCAATAGCGTATTGTCCTTCCTCATTTTTCGCACCCAACTTGATCGGTGCGTTTTTGAATACTTTAAAGTCTTTTTCTGACATAACAGCTAGACCATATTTTTGCAACGGGGCTATATAAAAATAATGACCGCTATCTATAGTTGATACTGCATTTCCTTCAAACATATCAATCTCCTAATCGTAATATGATATTTCGTTGTCGTCGTCAATAGAATCTTTATACAACAAAAGATCTATGGGTTGATCCATACAGGGGAAAATATTGTGCCAAGTAGAAGAAGCTGGATGAAATACTTCGTCAATGCTAGAAGATATAGAAAGCCAATACTGTTTATAATACTGAAAAGCATTTTCTGATAATACCTTACCAGCATCGCCTGTAGCCTTAGCGCTCTGAACTGCACCAGTAACGTTCGTCATAGCCTTAGACGCAAAATCTCCATTGTCTGGCTTTTCATTTGCATCTGCTACACTACCTACACTAGAAGTGGCGTTTCCTTCTTCGTCTACGCTCGTAGTATCTATACTTCCCTTTTGGACATTGACTGTCATGGCAAACTGATTTGGTGGTTGAGCTTCACCTCTATCTTCTGCTGTCAGTTTACTCCCGTAATCTTTATCTTTTTCTGCTTGAGCTTTTCTTCTAAAGATAGCCTCTTCTTTTTTCATAGTAGTATTATTACGTGGGTTAATAATTTGATCTTTAATTAACCTATTTGTTTGATCTTTAATTTTTTGCTTATCCCTACTCATTTTTGTCATTAGGGCTTGTTTTTGTTTTTGCATTTTCCCAAAAGAAGGAGTGTAGCTATCCATAGTAACAGTCGTTCTGATACCAGTAGTTGAAAAAGAAACATTAATATTTGTTATAGCTGGACCGCCAGTTGATAAAAACCCTCCAATGCTCATGCCTCGGGGCCAACCAACCATAGTAAAAGAAGCTCTTTCTTGTTCCATGTCAGCTTCCGCAGTCTGCTCAACAGCCATGAAGCCAGCTTTATTCATATCTGCATATGATCCACCATAGTTCCAAGGGGCTAAACTTTCGTCATGACTATATTCAATTTTACCATCGCCTCCAGTTTCGTTAAACCAAGGACCATAAGATCTTTCAGTAGACCTTAAAGGAATAGCTGCCATTTCTGGAAACAAAGGTCCGGGCGAGAACATCTTAATTCTTCTATCAAGACAAAAACTTAATCCTTCTACAGCCTTCATTAGATTGTTTCTTATCTCTGTAGAAGTAGAATCATCACCGCCCTCTAACTTTATTGCTGATGGGATTGTTACTGTGGTGAATCCGGGCATACCCTTAACAACATCTTCTCTAAAAAAGTGTCCAACATTAGAAGCGTTAACCTTCATAGACTCTCCGTTAGTTTCCGTTCCCTCTTCTGTTAAAACAGCTCTTGGAATAGTTATTAAAGCATAAACATGATAGTAGTTTTGTGGGCCTTGTTGAAGAAGAGCTTTATCTAAATCTATATATTTCACGATAACACCCGGAGAGCCTTCATCTTCGCCATCAATTGCGGCTTGAAAACCTCCCTGAAGCACCAGATCTGGTGTTTTTCTTGGGCCATAAATTTTAGGCACAATTGGATTTATTACTTGCTCCTCGCCTTCTTCGTCATATATTTTTTTCTTCTCAACTTTTCCCTCAAGGTCTGCTCTACGATAGGCAGTGCAGCCATATACATTAACCGTTCCTCTTTTAAAAACAGGAGCAACAAACAATCTTTGGTCTAAATCTGCTTTTACGAAAACTGTATGTTTTGTACCAGCAGGCCAAGCTCCATTGCCTTGTTTAACCGCCTGTTTTCCAGTAATTGGATTATATGAATATTTAAAAGTAGTATCCTTGTCAAAGGAGTCCATACTTATAGCGTCCTCATATGGAAGCCTAACATAAGGAGGTACTCTACCATTTTCTTCAAAGAAAGAACGTATGATAGGTGGAGCGTAAGTGCCATATGGAGGATCATTACCACCAGCTGGTTCAGGATAATAATTAAACACATATTCACCCACGGCTGCATTGTATCCTATGGTTAAAGCCCCTCTTTGCCTCGCGTCGGAAAAACTTACAGTCTTCAAGTGTTCCGTATGCTTTATGTAGTCGTATGTTCCGTCTACGCCAAGATTTAAGGCGGGTATGCTATGATCATTGTTTCTGGGAGGAAAGCCGTAAAAATATTTTTTAGACCCATAATTAAGATTTGGTTTTTGAGGTATTTTAATTAAGAATTTTTTCCCTAAACATTCATCTGCTACAGCTTTTACAAAAGCGAAAACTTTTTTTGCATTATCTAAACCCTTTTTTGTCATATATGCTGAAACTGCATCTTCAAAGTTTTTATTTGCATCATTACTTGCTCCTCCCTTTGGAGAATTAGCTTTAGGTTTTGCTTGTCTTAATTGTTCATTAGCTGCAACACCCTTTGCATCTACAACTTTAGGGTTTTTATTACTACCGCCAGTGTTAGAACCAGTGAATAGACCAATAGCCCCAGCCCTACCCCAATATAGAGGATATCCATAAGGAGGAGAACACCACTGCTCCGTATCCTGTCCATTCTGCCAATGAAGATGATCTATCTTACATGGTGGATGGGTACATCGAGGGACGGTACATTCTCTATTACCGATGATCGTTCCGTCTAAGCCAAGAAAATTTAGAATCGATCCAGTAACACCTTGATTAAAAAAATCTAAATTATCGATGGCTTCACCATCAAAGATAACTTCATGGAAAACCATATTATAGGATTGTAAAAATTCTACCCATTTGTCAAAAGATATATCAGCAGCTCTTAGTTCCATTTCTGTAGTAACATAAAATTCACCAACCCCCATAGCGTTACACGAAGTAGCATCTAAAATAATTTGAGTCCACGGGCCACGACCTCTTGGAAAAGTCACGACGTTGCTGTGCAAAAGTCCATAATATGGAATAATTTGTTTTTTTAAATTTCTGTCTATTTCATGTAGACCATGAGAACCGCCCTTGCGATCTTGTTTACCGTCAAAATAATAATGAGCTACTTCATTTGCTCCAGTTACAAATCTGTCGGTTACTTCATTAGCTAACTCAACTCCAATGTCTTTGCTAGTTACATCAAATGGTAAGTCTGCAATATATGAAGCAGAAACCTTTCCAGATGGATTATTCCTATTAATGGTAGTAACCTTTATTATGCCATCGATGTCATTGTTGTTGAATATTGAATTCGCATTCGCGCCCCAAGGAGGATATGTCATTGTATTAGAAAAAGGAAGCAAGTGTACCATAATTTCGTGATTACAAGCATCTGCTAATTCCATACAAAGGTCTAATATACTCATTGTATCATAATTAATCTGATACATAGGATCTGGAATAGGTATTGCTTGTATGTCTATAGCATATTTTTTATTTCTGAACTTACAAAATCCTCCATATTGTAAGTATTGACTGCTCGGGAAGGCTGAGGTCGGAGTCCATTTATGAAATCCGGTTAACATATTTAAGGCTTGAAGAACTCTAAAACAAGGTATTCCTAGTTCTGATCTAAGAGAGTATCCTATTCCTGTAAGTGGTCGATCTAAATTAAAAGGACTTGTTTCAAATGTTCCGTCAGCCTTTACAATTTCTTTCGCATCTCCACCATCATCCGGTATGCTCCAGCTATTTTTCGTATAGCTTGCATTATAGAAATCTGCCAACCGTGCGCCACTAGTTTCATCTGTCAAGTAAATATGTTCTAAAAAACCATATATATTTATAAGATTATCATTACCAAATGTAGTTCCAGTATGATTGTTTAATATCAATTGGAAGTTTTGTAGTATTTCTCTAGGATCAACAACAGTAACATTATGCATAGTTCCACCAGTAGCATCTTGATTAGTATTCCAAGACTGAAGTAGGCCACCAAAGGCAAAATGCGGAGATTGCCCAGTGCTTGTCCAACCGTACAAATCATATATTAATTTATGAAATCCGTTAACCCCATCATCAGGATAAGTAATGTTGTTGCTGTCTGGACCCCCAATGTGACTCGTATTATGCCCCGTCATAGGTTTTTGCAAGCTTTCGCCAAAACAAAAGAATACTGGATCACCAACTTCAATATCTTGGTATTCGCTTGTATCGGTATATCCCGGTACGGAAGTCGAATTTCCTTCCTCATCAAGAGTTGTGGTGGCGTATTGCTCTTGGCCTATATAACTTGTTCCTGTAACTGTTTGTCTCCGTCCAAATTTATCTACTTTCTTATGAACAGTATTGACTACTGAGTCTTCTACAAGTGTTACGTTCATGGTCGTAACGCTATCACCGAACCCGCCGTTTAAAGAAAAATCAGCGACAGAAGCGCCTAAAAATACATGTTGCGGTAAGCTAGGATTAGAAGCGCTGCCATATGAGCCAAACTCTCTTTTTAACTGGGGGGGAAGAGTGGTAGTTGTGGTAGTTGTTATTATCCCGCTAGGTGGCTCACGAAACAAAGTCGTCTTTTGTTTTTCACCTTGAAATATTTTGTTTTCTTCATGACTATCAAGAAAAGCAGATTTAGCTTCGTTGAATTTTATTTTTTCATCAAGATAGTAATAGTCGCCATTCTGAAGTTTTACTTCTACATCTTGTTTTCCCTCCTTGGGCATTTCTTCTTCTGGTATCTCGATTGGTAAATAAATTTCTTCAAATATACCAGACACACCAGAAGGAAAAGATATCGGACTTTCATATCCTTCTTTAACTTTAATACCACGAGAAGTCGGAAGAACAGTATCATAGTTTATGCTAAGGTCTTGAACAGTTCTTCCTTCTCTTCTAAGCTTAAACCAAATAAGATTTGGTGTTCCAGAGGGATAGGAGGTTGCTGGATCTCCTGTAATAGTTCCATCTCCATATGAATTGTGTTGACTACCGCCTACTACGGATTTTGCCTCATTATAATGCAGTGGTTGAGGGTCTTGATCTTCTTCTGATTTTTTATAAAAGTAATCATTAGATACATTAAAGACTTTGACTTTTGGCTGTATGTCATAGTCACCGATTTCAATTTCTTGTGTTACTATCCCACTGTTGGTGTTCCAGCCACCAGATGCCTGAATAATCCAATATGTTGAACCATGAAATATATGACTTTTTGGAATATCAATATAAAATTCTTTTTTATTTTCACCGGGACAAAAAACAAAATCGGATTTATATATAGTTGGTGTTTTTTGATGGAGAGGTTTATCGTTCAGTACACCTACGCCATCCTCTATTAAATTTTTATTGTATATTGTAACATTTGCTTTAACTATACCCGTTGGTCCAATGTCTACGCCTTCAAGCATAAACGTTGGATTGCTATCTAGAGTAAGTTGAATTTTATAGTCTTCTTTTACCCGCTCTCCATCGGCTATTCTTTTTGCTGAGTCATGTTTAAAGTATGAGCCACACGAAATATTGACATCTGGTTTATCTATTCCAGAAGCCTGCCTAACATCCAAATGGCGGCATAAATCTTCATCAGACATCCCCTCCAAATAACCGAACCAAGGAGGCAGGTGAGCTGGTTGTATATCATAATCATAAACAGAGAACGATTGTAAGAATTGCCCTTGGCAATTATAAGAGCCTATTACCGCGATTTTCCACTTTGTTGTCCCATGAAATTTTATACTTTTTGGAATCTCTAAATTCAATTCTACTTTGTTTTCACCGGGACAAAAAACAACTTGACTTACTTGGTATCCACCATTAGATATAAGCCTTGGAGATTCTTGAGTTAAGAGATCTTCTGGTGGATCTTCAGCACCAAACCTAGCGCCCTCCACGTTGTCTTCATATATATAAACTTTTGCTAAACATATTCCCTCAGAAGTTGGAATATCATTAAAAAGAAATGAAGGAGTACTTTGCAACACAATGTTAATTTTGTATTCTTCAGGGGCTTCCGGTGAATTGTGATTATAAGTCGGTTCTAGACCTTCAACGGAGACGTATGGCAAAGGTTCTATTCCACTTGCTTCTCTAGTGTCTGAATGCCAACATTCGTTGTAATCATCTATATTCATAATAATTTACCTATGATGGATAAGGCTCGTAAACCCAAGTGATATTTCTTACGTAACGATTCTCGTTAGGATTCCAAGTCGAACTGTCTGCTGTTGTGTAAACAAACTTATTAAGACTTGATGACGGCTTATAACTAGTTACAATTGTAGAAGTTCCGGGTCCACTGCTATATCCCTTATTGGGAAAGTAGACAACTTCAAGTGTGAAGTCTTTCGTGCGTTCGCTAACGGTTCCTGTGTCTTGTAAAATTGGTCCTATCGATCTTCCTATTACTGGAACTATATTAAGAACAGTAGTGCCTCCACTGTCAGTGCATTCTATTTTTTCAAAAGAAGTAGCTAGTACGCCATCTACTTTAATTAGATTTTCAGGTCTAGTATTATATACTACTGTAAAATCAATGCTTCCTACATTATAATTTCTAGTTGTATTCCAACTTAATGAACTAGAGTTAATTGAATTAGAAAAAGTGGGGAATGTGCTTTTAATTTTAGTTACAAATTGCTCGCTGAAGCTACTAAAAGCAGTTTTAGCATTGGTCATACGACTCGTTGTTGAAGAAGCTGAACTTAATCCTAGTATGCTTCCACTGATAGTAAATGAGGTATTTGGATCTTCTGCTGACGCACTATATTCTAAATTATATTGAGCTAACGCTTTTTGAGAACGTGTAGAAGGAACTAGTATAAATGTAGAGGTTTTAGTAGCCTCTGTTGTTGTAGGGTTTACGGAAGTACCTGAAGTAAAATTCTTTACTTTATAAAGTGTTCCAGTTTCATCTCCTCTCCAACCACTTCCAGACAAATAAATATTTTCACCTGTGGACGATGAAAATCTAGACTTGCTATTTACAAAGTCAACAGCATTAACAGATCCGTGTTTGCCGCCGCCAGAAGATGCAGAAGCTGTAATGGTCTCTGTGGCTGTATAGTAACCGCCAGTTAGTAATCCTTGATTAGAAGAAGTTAGATGGTCGTAATCTTCGTTAATAGTTATTGATAAACTGTAAGAAAAATCAGTATGATAATACGTATCCTCTCTACTATGACCCGTTTCAAAAGTTATAGAATATTTTGAATAACTTACATACGGGCCTTCTTCGTGATTAATGCTTTTTACTTGGCAGCCATAAAATGTCTTTATTAACGAACCTTGGCTATCATTAATTTCTATAGTATAGCTTTTGAATTCTGTTAAAGCATCATCCAGCACTTTTTGTTTTGCAAAAATTGCACTTGCGCCAGTAGCAAAGAGATAGCCGTTCATCGTTATCGTTGTTATTACAGAAACTTCGGTATTTGCAGTACCAATACCAGTGATACTAGTAGAAGAGTCCTCAGAGGTAACAGCGTGTTGTACAGATATAAGCGGTGCGCAATGTTCAAAAGTATAATTATTTGTTGTGCCAAAGTTAGATCCAAATTTGTCATTAGGGTCATCGCTTTGTCTTTCTGGATATATATAGATGAGGTTGCTAACTTCAGGAGTATCTAAGTAATCTTGAAGTTTTTGTTCTTCTTCTTTTTTATTACTCATTCTTAGTCATCTCCTTGAATTTGACCCATAGGCTGTATGTTAAATTCACCTAAAATATTAACTTCATCTGGTTTCTTAATACGTAGGGTGAAAAAAGTTTTAAGTATTTTTTCCTTATGTTCGCCATCATCGTCTAATATTGGTTCTCCGTCGTCATCGTACATCATTTCTTTTTCTGTCGAAAGATCTTTAGCGCCAATCTCCACGGTGTGTAGCATGTAATGAGGAATTATTTCTGATACTTCGCCAGTTTCGTCGTCATAAATAATCTCGTCTGGCTCCCACTCTTGGTGGACAACCCCACTTCTAATAAATAATTTTGCCGAGTACCTCCCAGTTCTAACTATTTTAAACATACCTCTTGGATTATTTTTTAAGTAAAATGTTGCATGTCCAGCCCTAATGCCTCCACTACTTTCGTTAGATGCATCATATTCATGCTGATCTAAAGAAACATCAGCCACAAAATAGTCTTGCCTAAAAATGTCAGAATGAAGTGTGACTGCTGATGGTTGTACTACTATGTTTTTTGGTTGTTTCCATTCTTTATGCACGAATAAATTATATCGAACATGCTCATAAACAGTAACGGACTGTCCTCTCTCGGCTGATAGTGATTCACTTGCTGGAGTATTTTTTGAGTAAATATTAGCCACATATTTAGTTTTATAAGCTAATGTTTCCCCTTCTTCTACTGAAACTCCAGAGTGGGGCAAAGGATATAGCGGTTGACCAGTAAGGTATAAAGCTTTCCAAGCACCTCTCGTTTCCCAATCTGAGTTATAACTACTTTGCGGGGCTTCTCTAATCTCAAACCTACTAGCGTCCTCTCCCTTAAGTGTAAGGGACGTACTTAGTTCATCTTGATCATCATTGTGGATAAAAATATTTAATAAATGGACTGCACCGTTTTTATTGCCGTACTCTCCAATGTGTCCTTCATTTTCCAAAAATCTAGACTGAGATATTGGATTGTGAATAGCTCTTAAAAAAGTATCTTCTATTGGATCACCATTTTCGTCAAGTTCGGGATCAAAATTATCTTGATTAACAAACTTAAACACTCTGCTATGAGGAAGCATTGTATCGCCACCGTCTTTAAAATCTTCATCCTTATACCAACCACCTCCAGTTTCCAAAGACCCAAGAGTTGGCAAAACTGGAGCTTTTGATAGATGGATGGGGTCTGAATAAGCAGGCGCAAAAGTCTGTAGTCTAGCGGGAAGGTATGTCCAATTAGCAGTGAGAGAATAGGTATTATTAGTGGGATCGTATGTTTCACTTTCAATATTAGAAAAAATTTGTTTTTGATCATAATAATTAGTAAGAGCTTGAGGTTCATGGCGTGACAATAGATCGGCAATAGATTCCCATTCAGAATTATTATTACTCCCGTTCACAAAAGTTACATCTAAATTAAGAGTTTTTAAAGCTTCTGTGACACTATTGGTGTTTTGCAATCGTGGGCCATTGAGTTTTCCTATAACTGGTATGGCAGCAAAAACATTCCTCTGCGGTGTGAGAGAAATATTTACATCTTGCTTTGTTGCATTTGTAATAATAAAATCATAATTAGATATATCATAATCAACTTGGTAACTAATGACATTGGTTGTTCGATCTAATGTAGCGCTTTTCTTTAATGCAGATCCCATGATATCCCATTCGTCATTCGTTCCATCTCCCGAAAAACCTCTTAAACTCTCCGTGTCGCCAAGAAGACTAGAGTTTAATGCATTAGAAAATATTTTATCTGCAAATTCTTTAAAATGCTCATAACGAACTGATTCCGATCCTTCGACTAAAGATTTGAATTCTCCGCTTATGGACAAAACAGAAGCAGCTGAATCAGCGCTACTTTCTCTTGACTCATTGTAGCTTGCAATCGCCGTCATAAAGGGAGCTTGGTTCGGCACGAGAATTAGTGTTTGAGTTAATGAAATTTGCCCAGTTGTTGGGCTTGAAGAAGTTTCAGAACTGGTAACATAAACATTCCACACTACCCCTCCACTATTATATGTATCTCCATTACTTAACTCCCAATATTCCATTAGTTCTGCCATTCCCCTGTCAACTTCAGAGACTCTAGCTGTTATCTTATATGTAGCTGTTGTGTGACCTCTAGTAGCAATTGTTTTATCTGATAGGTCGATGTAGCCTAAACCATCTTCAGAGCTTGTAGAAAAATTTTCAGTATGCTCTAAAAATGTAGTTTCAACGCTAGACTCTGATTTAAAACTAGCAGTAAATTTGCACCATCCAAGCCAGCTACCCTCTTCAAAATCTAAAGTATTTAATTTGCAATTGTAAAAACTTCTTACGATTGTTCCATAGGCATCTGTTATATTAAATTTAAAACGCTTATAAGATGTAATATCATCATATAAATCATCTTGAGCTTCCATCAATTTGTCAATGGGCTTGGTTGGCGGGTTTTCTGCTAATTCTTCCTCAGTTAACGGTTCTCCAAACAGAACCCCATTTACAGTAATGGTAGAACTTTTAGAAACTTTGCCATAAGCAGTTTCAAGAATTTCGTTTTGTATAGAGATGCGAGGAGCCATGCCACCAAAACTAAATGTTTCGACGGCGGGACTTTCCTCCCCGGATGCGATAGCGGCTTGTATGTCGTCCTCGGTATACCCAAATATTTCTGCGGTTAATCCGTGACGCTTATCTTCATCTTCTCTTGCTGGCACGTTTTGGTCCTCCTCTAGCAACTAAAGACATAGTACTATGTAAGTTTATATCATTTAGTTTGTCAACATCATTTTCAGAATGCTGGTCCACTACTGTTTGATAAGAACCGTAATAATCCGATGGAACACCACTAGCATATAAGTTGATAATTCCAGAATCTTGAACGGCACTATAGCAGTATAAGTCTGCTTTATTATACACGGAATCACGCTCAGGCCCAAGCGATAATAGGGGCAAACTGCCAGATTCTGGGAGTCTATAAGCATCCGTAAATAAATTCATATCATTTTCAATAGGTCTTCCAAACAGGTAAGATCCTCTGACAGCTTTGATGTATGGTCTATGAGTAACGTAGCCCTTATCTAGCTTGTCTTGACCAGAAACTTCTATGAAAATTTCACCTTCAGCATTTGCCACTACTCTTCCTCTCTGGAAGAATTGTTTATTTGGAGTAATCCCATTAGAAATATTGAAAACTGTGGATTCTATTTCAAGGTCTCCATCTCCATATACCCTGCCAGAAATATAGGTGTCTGGATGAGGGAAAGAAGGTCTGAGCTTCCTTAACATGCCGTCATAAGCAAATACAGAGCCTGCCTTATCATTACCGGATATTTTTTCAACAGGAGCAGAAATACCAAGAATATAATCTCCATCATTTCTCTTAGCTCTACTTAAAGATATATTACTTCCAAACATAATATTTTCTTGAGAATTTTGAATTCTAGTACCACTGCCCAAAGTAGATATTTTATGAATTTCATCCCAAGTCTGTTCTTTAGTTCCCCAATCTGCTATGCGATTCTCATAAGTAAAGACAGAACCATGATTGAGTATGGAAACGCCACTACTTATAAAATCTACTCGTTCGCTAGCAAAACCTAGATCGTGAGGTATAACCGTAGAAATATCAAACTGATTATTAAATTCTTTTCTGATAAACTCTGAGGGCGTATGCTCAAAGAATATATCGAAAGAATGGTTTGGAGCAGATATAGCCAAGATGTCAGAATCAATAGCAATGTCATAACCAAACATGTCTGATTTATAAGAATTTAATTGTAAAAATTCATTTGTATAATTATGATTTCCATATATTCCAGATGCCTGTTCTGGATTAATCCCGCTAAACCCAACGCTAAGTTGCTCTGGTCTTATCTTTTGAACACAATCCCAAGGTAGTCCAGTTGTTATTTCTAAGGAAGTAGATCCGGCTCCATTGCTCTTACTTGTATCTTTCTCTAAAATGTAAACAGCTCCAGCCCCACCGTTAAATCCAACTTCTGTTCCGTATGTTGGACCGTTGAGAGAATTAGAAACAACATCATCCCACTTAGTAATATTAGTAGTATTATATGGAGTAAATGGAGCGCCAACATAAATCTTGTCATCATAAATAGTAACTTTATATCCAAACAAATCACCGGGATATCCAGAACCAAAGAAATTAAAATCTAGATGGTCTTTACCAGTGGCTCTCATTAAAGGAGGAATTCTTTCTTGATATCCAGCATCTTTGTAAACCACGCCGTCTACAGTATCGTGGAACTTAGACTTGGATGAATAGTGAGCTTGAACTACTTCAAAATTGTTTACGTACCAATCTTCATATAGTTGATCTATTGCTTCGTATTGTCCTGCTTTTCTCATTGCATCTACAGTGCTTGACTGAAGAGGTGGTGGTAGTTTTCTAAACTTACCAATGTCTACAACCTCATCTATAGGTAGCATTGAATCAAAAGGCTGTCTAACAAAATCTTGAGGAGGCGTAGGTAGGATTTGTTTTTTACCCTCAGTGTCAGAGTAAGAGGTGGCAGATAGGCTATTGCTTTCATATCCTCCAAATCTATAATTTAACCCATCATTGTCTGGATAAGCATTGATTAATCTACTTGGACTAGACCTTTCTGGAGAAATTATTTTGTAAAAATCAGGATACTGTCTACCAGCTTCAGGAGAAGGGAAATTAGTATGAGGATACAGGCTACTTAAGAAGAAAGCTAAATCTCTATTAGCAGAGTCTGAACCTTCAGCCTTAATAGTTGGTCCTTGTATAATACTGGGATCACTAATAATTGTAACCCTAGATTTGTTACGCCCAACAAAGTATCCAGCTTGATGGTATACTTCTTGAGCAATTACAACAGGTCCGTCTTCTATATCTCCAGCTCCAGCCCCATATCCAAGAATAGGCTCTTCTGCGCATATTTCACTACCGGGGCTAGCTTGTTCACAGTACTGTTGGCTAGGATGGCTAATTTCTCTTAAATAATCTTGTTGATATGAATATTCGGGACTGCCCGGAACTGTTACAAAGTACTTTTCTGTTATAGGTGTTTTAGTTTCAATGTATTTTTGGTTTACAGGAATTCTTACTCCAGAAACAGCAAATAGCTTAATCGTTCTGTTGTTGGATAAGTCTTGTTCGCTGCCAATGTCTGCTTTTCTATAAGTTTGATTTCTGTGAACAAACAGTTCTATTTGCTCTACATCTGTCGGAACTTGTATGTCTACAGTCTTTGTTGGTACAGATGGGCTTAGTGATATGGTTGCCCCAAGACTAATAGTAGTTTCAGAAAAACTTCCATCATCACCATAATCTTCAATAGTATATGAACCACCAGAATCTTGGTTTTCTAGACTAACGTTTCGACTACAGTTAGATATGTATATATCAAACGGCTCAGATTCTAAAGCGGTATCATTGTGAGCAGAAAAATACAACCTAAACAAATTGAAATCATCATGGTGTTCTTCTTTTTCTGGAACACTAAACGACACCTTCGTTATTCCAGTTCTTAGCTGTGGTTCTATATTACTTGCTGACCTAGTGTCTTGAATTGATTTTTTGAAAGCAGCTAATTTAGTAGCACCGTTTAATTTAATTGGAATAATATCATGAAAGTATCCTGTGCAATATCTTTGACCACCAATTACAACGCAATCAATGTTAATAGTAAAGTCTTGTACCTTACCTCCAACGATGAAGTCAGATGCAGAATCAAATCCTTCTAACACGCTTCCATAAACACTCATATTGTTTAAACCGCCGCTACCACGAGCATCTCTTAGAGAGGCGTATCTATTCTGACCATCTAAGAACAATGGCCTCATACTTACTCCTAACTGCTCGCATATGTATGCGGCAACATTTGCCGATTTAATGTAGTGTTGATCAAGAGATGATTCGTCCTCAGAAGAAACCTCATTAGCTTCTCCTAATGGATTTTTACCATATGTAATAACAAGCTTCTTGTTGCCCAAGGCCAGAAACTCTTTAAGTCTTAATATGTCACTTGAGCTAGGCATTTGGTCAGTGTTAGCTATCCAGCCCACATCGTATGCGTTGCCAGACATTCTAAGATCATCTAATGAAACATTAACACTGGACATGTCTATATTCAAAGATGTCATTGAAGACTGTATTCCGCTATCTTTAAATCCAGACTTATATGTTTCTCTCTGGGTAAATCCTCCTATTTGAGCAACCTTAGACTCTCCATATTCATTTTTTGCTAAGATATTAAAATACAAATTAAGATTTATATCACCTTCAGAACTTAGTAATACATCAGTCCTTTCTGTTGCAGTACCGGCTATAAGGACAACAGAGGAGCCATTATTATCACTAAGTTTTTCTTCTACTACAAAATTTATTTCTGGCTCTACACTATAAAATTCTTCAAATGAATTTATACTAGAACTTAGCTTTGCTTGTAGTACAGCATCTTTGCCGTCGTATTCTGTAGGGTTAAACCAAGCACTATTAGACTGTACATTATTCAAATTGTAAACAAGAGAATCAAAGTTACCACTAGCTTCAGACCACATAAATGCTATTCCAGAGTATGGGGCAACATTTTTGGTTGGGAAATTATACGTAGTTTCTCCAGCAATATTGTAGCCTATAATTCTCTCTCGTTCTTGAATAGACTCAGGAACTGGAGGTACAACAATAGTTTTAGTAAGCTGTTCGTAGGCTGCAAACATTGGAATAGGTTCACTATTCTCTCTGTTGTTAGAGTGGGGAGTTGGAACAACAACTTCATCACAAGCAGTACAGTTCCAATCTTCTGTCTTGTGGGTTCCGTACAGCATTGCTAGATTATGCTGGTAATTAATCCACAATACGTTTCCCTTACAAGGTCTGTATTCGCATTGGTCCCAATATTTTGCTCTTAAATCTCCCTCTGTTATAATTGGTAGTTCACATCTAGAATGAAGGTCTCTGTAATTTTTCTTGGGTGTGATTCCTATTAAGCTAAACGAATCTGTTGGAGGCTTAGTAGTTTCAGTACATTGGTACAAATCAGAAGCAAAGTCATCGAAGAACCTAATGTCTCCAACGCCAAAGCCTTTTAGCTTCAACCCCTTAAACTGCCCTATTGGACTCATAGTTTTTTCAGGGACAGTAGACTGTCTAATGTTATAATAAAGGTCTGTGCTTGGTTCTACTAAAGATTCTTCTGCGTCTCTAGCAGGATAGATACGCATCTTAATTTCTAATTTTTCCAATATATAATTTATAATGTTATTAGAATAATTATAAGCTCCACCGGCTTCGTAAATAGGATCATTGCCTACAAGAACTAGATTCCTATCTCCATAAGCGAGCCATTCCTTAATATTGTTTATTACCTCGTCGCTCTGAAAAGATATCTCTGGGGTAATTATAAAAGCTAGCCCAGCATCTTGAGGTATACTAAGCTCCTCATTGTATACGGTTCGTCTGAAATCATATCCCATTCCAGAAAACATACCAGACATAGAAGGTAAGAAATACTCAGCATCTTCTGGTTCAGCTAGGCTTTCATGCAAATTTCCAAAAGCATAGAACTCTACCACTTTACTATTGTGTGGATAGTAATCTCTACTCTCTAATAATCTAACGGCTCCAGCGTTAACATAATTTTGCCACTGCCAATTTTCACCACCGTAGTTAGTTTCCTGCGTGGATTTTTGATCATACCTGAACCAAGTTATAGTAGAATCTCTTTCTCCCATGCTGTCTGTAGGACAACCAATAGCCACCAAACTACCATCCTCGTTGGTGTCTACGCTATATCCCATTCTAGATGTAGGTATATTATTATATAGTTGACTCCAACCTCCTCGTGTTGATTCTTCATCTCCTTGGGAATCGCTTGCTCCATGTAATTGAGAATATGTAATTTCTTTATTAAGCCTATATGGTTTAATTGAATAGTTCTCTATAAATCTAAACCTTAAAGACTCAGAGGATTTGTCCCAAAGTTCTTGTTTTAGATTTTTTGTAAAGATAGTATCAGTAGATTTTTCTTGCCATTCTTTATAAAGATTAAAAGCTTCTCCAAAAGTAGCATCTGAAACCTCTCTGGCATATTCAGTAGATAGGTAACTAATGTAAACATTTTGTATATAATTATCTAAAGTATTTTCATAATTATTATTGTACTGCCAAACCTGCACTGCGCTGTCTGCGTATGGAGACCCAATAACCAGTGTTTTTCCGTCGTCGCTAATCGCAACATCATGACCAAATCTATCTGAAAAATCATCGTTATAGGTAGTAGGCGAATCTATGTATTGTACTAACTCAAAATTATTTTCGTCTTTGTCTTTTTCAAATACAAATACTGCGCCGCCGCTAGGAGGTAATAAATTAAATTCAGAATCATCATTGTTAAATTTGCCTAAATCTGACCCTAATAATCTAAACGCATTATTTTGATTGAGGGTAGGTATATCTGTCAAGTTCTTTAAGCACTTAACGCTTTGGGCTATCCAATCTTCGTCTATAGCGCTGGTAACTTGGACATAACCTTCTGCGGCTTCGCTTCCATAAATTGGAGCATTAAGAACGCCGTTGTCGTAAGTATATTGTTTGTAATAATCAATGAACTTATTTAAAGCTCCAGTTCTTAAACCGTTGTCATAATATCCAACAGCTTGAGTTCCTAATGATCTAGAATCATCTACGTATATGCCAAGCAAAGGTGGTAGCCCACTATGTATTACGTTCTCAGTTAATGGAAAAGTAGTTTGGAAGATGTCTACTAATTCATTAAACATTAGATCGTCACGATCTTTATACTCTTGAGTTTCTACTCTATAAGAATAGTGTCTATGGACTTTGTGTTTAGTAATAAAGTTTGGTTGTGGATATTGGAAGTCTAAAGAACTTTCCTGATCAACATCTCCCCCAAGAACTGGCTCAAGTAGAATAATTTTAATATCAAAAACTACTGGTGGGTCGCAGAAATATCTAAATAGTATATCTCTATCTTGAAGCTCCTCAAGTATAGAAGACCAAGTTTTTCCCGGTGGATCAGATACAAGTTCGTTATTGAATATAATCATGCCTATCGGGACAGGATAAGGTTCAACAGGAGAAAAACGTCTACTCCACATTGTACCCGGACCACCAGCTATAAGGACATCCTTATCTTCCCTAGACGCACAGTCTAAAGAATGTCCAAGCTCTCTGCCTTCACCAAGGTTATACCACTGTTTTACTTCTGCTCTGAATGAATTATCTACTCCGGGGAAGGTCTTAAAAGTAGATGAATATGCATCTCTTCTAAATCCTGTGGGTAATACAAGTTGTTGTTGTAGAATAAATTTAGCCTTGTCGTCTTGATTTGTCCAATCTGCGCCAGATGGTTCTGGATCTTTTTTATAGACGTAAATTTTACCAGAATTTTTTAGAACATAATTTGAGTCATCATCATTGTAAAAATCATTCGCCCCAAGCGTTAAGTCTTCTTGGGGATGACCAACCATTAACATATCTTTATGAGCAGTAAGTCCGTGTCCAAATCCTCCACTTGGAAGAATATTCTCAGCTGTTAGTTTTAATCCAGAGTAGGCTACCTCTGGAACAGTTTCTCCGGGCTGAAGACTACTAGTGCCATATTCCCATTCTGACATTTCTCTAGGAACTTCAAGTATTTCTGCATCACCAGTTTCTCCAATTACCAAAACGCTATAAGGAGCCTTTGGTATTAAGTTGGTGAATTTTCTTATTCCATAATAATGATTTTTGTATGTTTCTGTCAAAGAACCAAAAGCGGGAACGCTACTGTTAGTGTAAGTCGTAAACGATCTAATTACTCCACCGTCCACGCACTCTGGAGAGTACCAAGTTACGTCGTGAGTTTCTAAAGGTTGTTCCGTACACTTCAAGAATGCAGAGCTTTCGCAACCACCATAGCACACAGTGTTAACTCCCCGTATTTCATCAAGAGAAGAAACTGAAGTATATTTTTCGTCATTAGGACTTATGGGTAATCCATAATTAGTTCCATTCCAAGAATAAGACTCTAAATATGTGCCAACTTGACCTAATGGTTTTTTGTTGTATGTATTCATTCCGAAGTTAGCAAACAAAGTATCTTCTATTGGCCTACCAAGAGAAAGGAGTGGTAAGCTAGCGTCACTGTTGAAGGTTACGAATTCTGGACCCCTAGTTATCATTCCCATGCTACCCTGAACAGAATCAATTAAATTTTCAAAAATGACATCTTCACAATAAGCAAAAGTACTAATAGACGAGGACTTAGTGTCACCAGAAAAATCGTAAACATTTAGAGAAAGTGTGCTACTAATATTTACAGCGTCAGGAGCAAAAGAGTCTACCACCAAATCTACGCTGGCGTTAGTATATTCAGGGCTACACCTAACATATAACGGGAATTTGTCTGGAGCAGAACCAAACATGTCTCCAAAGTTTTCTTCACCGCCAGTTCCGATAGAGCCAATTTGAATAGTATACAAATTAAGATCTGACGACTCAGAGTAACAACCGCTGGTGAATATTGGCATCTTGCCACTATCTTCTATAAACGCAGCTCCACTAGCCCAAAGCCACATTGTATCTTCTTCAATACCGTAAGCATCAGTATAGAGATCAATAGTTTCTTCTCTGTAAGCTTCTCCAGAAGCGTATATCCAAAGTTCATCACTTATTTTTTCTTCTTCAAGTAGAGCTTCTTTCAAAGAAACGTCTAAAGAATGTATTTTAATTTCTGACCAACTGTAGGTTCCAGAAGGATAAACTAAATCATATTGAACAAACATTTGATCAACGTCTCTAGCAAAATAACGCTCTGATAATTCTTGATCTAAAACATCTCTATTGAAATACGACCAAGGTTCAGATTCACTATCCTTAATGTCAGATATTGTTAATTCTGTAGTAATTTTATTCCAGCAATCTTCTGGATTTAAATAATGAGACTGTCTATTTACCAAACCATAGTTTTCAGTTGGGAACAGCTCGCTTTCTTTTGAAGGAGCATACAGGCTAACAATAAGTTTAGCTCCTTTATTGCCATCGGGCCAAAGTATGTCGCTGTCGCAATCGTGTTGAACAACTGTATTTATTCTAAAAGCATCGCCGTCAACAACATAGCCTCTAGGAAATCTCTTAGACAATCTTGGTGGAGCTGAGAAATAACGATTTTCTAAACCGCCAAGGTGAAATCTCAGCATGTCATTTTCTACCTGAGAATGATAAGCCAATCCAGACGCATGAGCTAAAGAGGTTGGTAGATTAAGATCTATTATATCTTGATATTCTAATCCGTTATTATAGAACTTATGATATATATAATCTCTTCCTACTCGTAACTTCATAACATCAAAGTCTAAATTGAAATCACAATACTTAAATGCTCCTAACTGCCAAGAGTCCGTATCTTCATCTACAAATCGCCACAAAGGATTATTGTCTGATTCGTTAAAACCAAAAGATAATGAATGACCAGCAAAGAACGAATCTACTGAATCCACTTGGTAAGAAACATTCTCGCTTGAACCAATAATTCCTCTACCAACACTAAGATCATCTGAGCTTAACGATCCCTCTATGCCGCCAGACCAAGGCGTGTGAGAAAGACCAATCTCGCTAACAAAGGCGTTGAATCCGACACCACTGCCACTAGAGTAGCCCAATGTTAAGTCACTGTTACCACTATGCAGAACAAATGGACTAGACTCACCTCTGAGCTTTTGCCAATCTAAAGGATTTGAAGTGTTGCCTCTTTCACTGTAGGTATACAGGCGCATCTTATTGTCGCCGTTTGCATTATAAGTAACCAGAGCAGACATTGGGAACATATAATTTCTATAATCATAAGCATCTTTGATGGAAATAATTTGACCAGCGTTATCTCTTGCGCTAGCGGTTAGATGACCATCATCGTAATGCAGAGCATATTCTAAGTCTTGACCATTATCCCACTTGGAGGCTAACACGCCAGTTGCCCACAGGTTATAGCCCACGCCACTAACAGTGACATCTGGAGAAAATCTTGTATACAGAGAGAATCCACTGGCGGTAGGGACGTTGCCAAAATTAATATAACCATCAACACCAGAAACTCTTACAGCTTTATCAAAAGAGTCTATAATCTGACCTTCAATTTCACTACCACCATATGTCCAATCTATAGATTTGTAAGAAGTGTTATGCTGAGAAGAGAATAAAGAATCGCTCTGGAATCTCATTCCCCTGTTTTCTATTATGCTGCTTTCTAAGTTAGAATTAAACACACCAGAATATTGAGTAGCACCAATAGAAGAATATACAGCGTCATTATCTATGTTATGAAAATCATAATAGCCAAGCAAGAAAGGCTGATTAAACTGAGGATTCTCAAAGGAGAAATCAAACTCTGTAGCATCAAAAGGACCGCCAAAAACGCTACCACTTGATCCACGCCATCTACGTGAATAATTAGTTTTTAAGGTATCTTCATATACTTGATATGCATGTGGTATATTATCTATCTGTGAAAGATATGTACTATCTGTAAATAGTTTATTAGCATAATGATCTTGGGATAAGTAGAATTTTTCTGGATGTATACGTGTGTCCGTATTCCACAATTTCTTTGTTTCATACCCAAGCGTAAACATCTGCAACGACGAGGCGGGCTTGTACTTAATAACTAAATCTGCTCCTTGGAATGAAGCGCCACTAGGAATTGGATATATATCTACATACAAAGACTCAAAGAATTTGCTGTTTGTAAATTTTTGAGGTTGACCCAGTTCTGGAATTTTGTCATAAATACTAAGAGGTATTGTATACTGTTTAAATTCTGTGCTGTCAACTACAACTGTATTGTCAATAATATAATGATCACCAGCTGGACTATCAGTAATATCTTGATCATAGTAAGCAAACTTGTCTGATATAGTTTCAGAAGACAATCCTAATTCGTCGATGTTTAAGAAGCCAGAGACATTTGGTATACTCCCAGTTTTACCATTTGTGTTTTGTAGAAATCCTCCAACCTGATCCGTCTGTACTAAAACTTTATCATCACTATATCCAACTACGTCGATAGGAAAATCTGGTGTATTTGGCGCTTTTCGTGCTACAATAGAAAGATAAATCTCTTCCACTTCAAATGCGCTGTCGTCGCTGTAGATTAATTCGTAATCTGCTTTGCTCCAAGAATTATTACCAAAGTTAAAATCTCCACCAACTGGTTCTAATACAGAAACTGGTGTCTTGTGTTCAAATAACAGTTGCAGCTTCCCAGAGTCCTGTACTGGCTGAGTTTCGTGTAGCGTTACATGTCCCTCTATAAAATAGTTATTTAATCTTTCACTAAGTTCTCTAACAGACCTTGAGTCTTTGTTGTTACTGTAATATATGTTGCCGTCAATGTCTGGAGAAGTTTTCCAAATATTCGTAGTATTAGTTGGATATATATTATTACTATAATCTGTAGAAAGAACTCTAGTTGGTCTTAATGTTCTTTCTAATAATGTTCCTGTTTTAACTGTCTCTAAATGTAAAGGAAGTTTTCCGTCTGATATAATGCCACTTCCAAGACCTCTATTATCAATTTCTATTGCAGATATTCTCAATCCATTTGTTGGTCTAATTCTATAGTCATTGGATTGTGTTGATATAGGCGCTCCATCAATTGATAAGTAATCATTTGGACCGGCTGGAACAAATCTACTATCAAGATTACAATGATGTTCAAATCCTTTATTAAAATCATCTTCACTAAAAGGCGTATATTTACAGTAACCCTTAATGTCTAAACTTAAAGTGTACCCAGAGTCTTCTCCTAAAACGGGATATTCTGGATGGTAAGTGTCTAGCCTAGCCAAGTTTTGCTCTGGCTCACTAACATATGTAACATAATGAAAATGATTTTGTTTTTCATAATCTTGCTGTCCAGTAATTTTAAAATCTTTATATTTTGCAATAAGATTTCCAGAAGGATCTTCTAGTCTAATATTAGATATATCATAAGTAGGGGGTATATCTGTTTCATGATTAGTAATAGGAGCGGCAGCTCTCATAAAAAAGAAACTGTCTAATGGCGTAATTTGAGGTGGGCTAACTTCACACTTGTACGTGAACTCTCCCTCTGAGTATATAGAAGAAGGAGTTATATAAGAAAAAAGATCGTCACTTACTATATATCCTTCTGAATTATTTTGTACAATATTTCCTACGTGTGTTCCTTCATCAATACTTCTGTATACTCCAGAGCTATCTTCTCTTTCCGTGACAAATGATACTCCGTTCTTTTCTGTTATAATATCTTTTATTGGATATAGTTTGTCTGTAGCTATGAAATTATCTATATCTAATATCTTATCAAAGTGACCATGAAGTTTTTCAAAGTACTTGCTTTTTATTTTTCCATTTACTGAAATTTTTACAGAGAAGTTACTAATAGGCTTGTTAGCTCTAGATGTAAATTCTATATTTTTTGAATGATCTTTTCTATCTGTTCTGAGATTCCACTCAACCATCGGACCTTTAGAATAGACCTTTGTAGAGTTATTTGCATTTAAAGGTACATACAAACTTTCTGGTATGGCAGATACTCCATAATCAATATAGTTTTGAGATTCAATATCAAATAATATATCAGATATATTTGTTATGGCTCTTTTTATCTGAAGCGGTGTAGACTTTAATTTAAGAGAGTTTTTAATCTTGATTGTTTTAGCTAAAAATTGAGGTTTAGGATCTAACCCTCTGTTTGTACTTTCAGAAGAACCAAACGTTGATCCAAATACTTCTTCAACAAAACCACCGTAGACAACTGCTAGTTTTGATCTCAGTTTAGCGACACCTTTTAGTCTCCCCTTAATGGAAGCTCTTTTTGTAGCGTCAACACGCATAGAGAAAGGCTGTCTTATCTTAGCCCTAATATCTCCATGATTATCTTTACAAGAATGCGTCATAAATCCTTTATCCTTTGTTTACTTAGGTAGCGTTGAGGTTCCCTTGACAAGCCTACCGCCATCTCCAACTTTAAATGTTTGAATTTCTTTCTTAACTTCTTCAAGAATTTGCGAGCTAACATTTTCTTTAACAGCTTGTAATATTCCACCGCCGTTAAGATTAATATTAACTTCCACTGGTTGAACTTGTACTGTCATGCTTACATTTTCTAGCCTTGACACAACGTCAGAAAAGTCACTTGTAAATTGATCAAATATACTTGTTAAAGCATCAACTGGAACGCCAGACCCTTGGTCAGAAGCTTCTGTTTTTTCATTGTTAAATGTTTGCGTAAGCATTTTATTCATGTTTGCCAGATGAGTATCTATGCTGGTCAGTAATGATGTTACTGGAGCTAAATCTATAGCCTGTGAAGGTGATCCTTCTGCTGCCATCATTTGTCCACCAAACAGTGAAGACATTGACGCAGAGTCTGCTGCCTTGAACGGACTACCAGCAGAGTATCCTCCGTTGTCAAATGTACCTTCAGGTTTGTATTGGCTCGCATCAGCTACAGAAGCCATAGGATCGGCACTAGTTCCCCTAACAAAGTCTGCTACGCTAAATGTAGATGCAGTATCAGCTGCTTGTTTTTGCGGATCTTCTTGTCCACCAAAACCAAACGCAGAAGCAATACTGCTACCAACATTTCCAGCCATTTGTGCAGCACCACTTGCAATACCAAGCGGATCTAGAATACCTCCGGCAGTTTCAGCAGCCCCAGTAACCGCGCCAATAGGATCACTAGCAACACCGGCAGCACCTCCAGCCATTTGTGCAACACTGGTTGCGACTCCAAGAGGGTTCAACATCGAAGTTACAGAGTCTACCAAAGATTCTGCTGTGCTTCTACCAGCGCTAGCTCCAACCTCGCCCGCTCCTACGTATCCACCAAGACCACCAAGGCTTTTTTCGCCTTCCTTTCTTCCAATGTCAGCTCCAATATCTCCTGCAACACCCTTAATGCCATCCAAAAACATATTAGGAATGCCTTCTCGTGAGTTTACATCAACCACTGAAGCTCCAGCTTCTCTTTCTGCTTGTCTCGCATTTTTAGCTTCAATATTAGCTTGCTTGCGATCAGCATAAGGATTGACATCTTCAACAACACTTTTTAGATTTCCTATTATTCCGTTGCCCGCGCTAGATGCTTTGTCTTCAGTTTTACCGCCTAGACCCAACATATCCATTCCACTTGACAAAAGAGAACCGCCTAGATCCGCTGCCTTAGAACCAATACCAAGTGGGTCTAATACAGACGAAACGCCGCTCATTACTTTTGACATCATTCCCTTTGATTCAGTAGCTGCAACAGATGCGATTGAAGCTTTAGCTTTGTCTTCGCCTCCCATTGGAACGCCCTTGCCAGCATCTTCACTATAAGTCTTTGTAAAGTTAAATAAGTCTTGGGCTTTTTCACTACCGGGACCAACAGACATTGCTCCACCGTCACAACACAGTGCGCCACTCTCTAAAGACTGAAGAATCTTTTGAAGAACATCTACTTCTTCTTTAGAACTTTCTGGTGTAACTTCTACTGCTGCTTCTTTAGCAGCTTCAGATGCAGCTCCTTCTTTTTCGTCTGTAGGACCAGTTTTTGATTTCTTGTACAGTTCAACATCCATCATCTTTTGTTTCTTTTCTTCATCGCTAGTATTTCCATAAAGCCAATTGTCAGACTCTATACCTCTACTCTTTTCAATATCTTTTTGTCGATCATCAATCATTGTTTGCAGTCTTGCTGCTTCTCCATCGTCTCCTCTTTCTGTCGCTGCCTTCTGTTGTTTCTCAAGTAGTACTTGACTATTAACAAGGCTTTGTGTTTCTGATGATAATCCATAACTAGGAGTTGCTGGTTTTGATTCTTCTTTTTGTGCTGTTGACTCAACAGTTGCGTCTACAGCTTGCGATGCTATGTTTTCTTTAGCTGCTTTTACATCTTGATCTATTTTAGCTTCGTCTATTGATGCGGCAGATTCTACTTGTTGTTTGTTTCCAATATACCCCGGCTTTACTGTTGCAGCTTCTTCAGCAAGACCAGCTTCTGGGCTTTTTTCTTTCTCGCCCGGAGCAGCTGGTGCTTCTAGTACAGTTTTTTCTGCTTCAACTCCACTAAGCAATCCAACAACATCAAATCCACCGATAGTAGACTTGAGCGCTTCATAACCAGTTGAAATACTGTCAGCTAATGAGGTAAGTGGGTCTTCTGAGTCAGCTAAATTTGCTTCCATAGCTTTTTGTATATCACTAGAAGCATTTTTATAAGCTACTCCAAAGTCAATAGTGTCATCTTCCTTCTTAAGTCCAGACTCTCTAGATTCACTCTTAGATATAAAGTCATCAATATTATCTGCCTTATATGTTCCTTTAACTTGTTCTTCTGACATTCCAAGTCCAGCAGCTACTTCTTTTATGCCTCCTCCTTCTTCTTTGACTTTCTTTGCGAAATTAGTTTCTGCATTTCTTTGTGCTAGTTCATCAGATCTAATCTTATCTTGTACGCTTAAGTCTTTATAGGCTCCTATTCTTCCAGTTGACTTAGCTTCATTTAATCTTTCGCTTGCAGCTTCAGTCTTTCTGATAGATTTTGCCTCATCAGTCCTTGCGTTAATAGCGCTCTTTGTAGTCATGACCCCTTCAATAATCTTTGTTACAGGAGCCATAAAACCTTCTAATGCTCCCATTCCGTAATCGGAAACTGAACCATCAGAAGTCCTCTCAGACATTTCAGTGAATCGTTTGCCAATACCTTCATTAAAGTTACCTGTGGCTAAATCTTTTAGTGCTTCTCCCGCGAGCATAACACCGTCTATAGCAGTACTTGCACCCATGCCGCCAGTTCCCTTGGCTAACATACCACCTGTTTTTCCAATACCCTGAGTAAATAAAGATTTTGTAAATTGGCCTGTAGCTTGCCCAGCCGCACTGTTAGCCAAATAACTACCGCCCCTCATGATTCCACTACCAACTGCTCCAACGCCACTCTTGATTCCACTACCAACTGCTCCAACGCCCCTACCAATCGCTCCAGCAACGCTTTTTGTGCCTCGGTATGCTGCACCAACTGTATTGTCAGCAAGCTTAGAACCAAAGTCAAGAGCAGGTTGTCCAAAATTCTTACTTGTTTGATATGCTTTACCTAGACGTTCAGTAATACCAGTAGCTCTAGTATTTATACCGCCTGCTAACTGACGACCACTATTGAACTTATCAGCTATACCTTTTCCAAAGTTGCTAATTCTTCCAAGTATGCCTGTCTTTGTAGAAGCTTTAACTGCGTCATCGCCAAGTGTAGCTGCCTTTGCTGCCTTTGAAGCTTGTGCGGCTTTTGTAGCTTGTCTGGCTTGTCTGGCTTTTGATATTCTGTTGGCAAGCTGTCCACCTTTCTCTGCAAATTTTGGCCCATAATTAATTGCAGCTCTACCCATTTGAGCAATGCCTCCGGGTGAGGACAGAACATTTTTTAATGTACCTAAAACAGTACTGTTCTTGTTTACAGCGTCAGAAGAGTCTGGGAAATCTCCAGAGTTTACAACATTAACATCGCTGGTTCCACCGCAACACAAGTCAGCTTTACTCATAGATGTAGGAGACGTAGCGGATGTGTTTTTAAAATCTTTCTCTGCTGTTTCAGGAGTAGATCCTTCCGCGCCAGAACCTTTAGTTCCTTCGCCATCTCCTTTGCCTTCTTTTGCTTCAGCCACTCTTTTATTAACTAAATCAACCGTCGCCTCTACTAGTTTATCTAGTGAATTAACTAGTTGTCTTTGTACATCAACTGCTCTTTGCGCATTTTCCACATTAATGTCTGCATCGCCCTTCATTGATTCAGCAATTCCCTGACCCTGTTTTTGCAATGCTTTAACTTCTGGGCTAGCTTTTGTGCCTTTAGATGCCATTTCAGATGCTGACTGTGCATCCATGCCTCCTCTCATAAGTCCTGTTGTCCTAACTCTTTGATTGAGGTCTTGTATGTTCATGCCTCTATATTCTTTAACGCCAGCTTTTTCCAGCGACTCTAGGTTCTTAGATCCTCTACCATAATCTGTTCTGCTAAATCCACCCATTAGCGCTGAATTGCCAGTAGCAGCAGCTGCAACTGCTCCTTGAGCTGCCATCTCTTCTACAAACTTCTCATAGCTTCCACCAAGCAGTGCATCAGCAGCTTTTTTCTCAGCAGCTTCTTTAGCTTGTATGGTTTTAATTTCACTCTCAATAGCTTTCATCAATTCTCGTTTAGTCGCAAGTTCTGCTTCAGCAAATGTGCTTACGTCTCTTTCCATTCTCTTGAAAGCATCTGTTCTCATCTCTCCTTGGGCTTCAACAGCTCCTGCTGTAAATTCTCCTTTATCGTCTGTTTCTCCCGCTCTCATTTGAATGTCTCTAACATTCTGCTGCGCTCCCCTAACTTCTGACTGTCTTTGAGCCATGCTAGCTGGGTCCATTGTCATCTTTGACAAACCTAGTCCTTCATTTGCTAGATTTCTTTTATCTAGTGCTGCACTAGTTCTATCTTCCATAGTAACTTCAGCACCACCAAACTTTTCTATCCAATCCTTAGATTCTAATTCAACATCAATGGCCTTTTGCTTTGCGTCAATTAAAGCATCTTCTAAATCTAATAATTTTTCACCAGCTTTTATTCTTTGGCTTTCAACTTGTGCAAGTTTTTGTAAAGCTGGTATAACTTGCGACATTGTAGTCTCACCAAGATCTTTAAGAACATCATCAAGAGCTTGCATGTCACCCGCAAGGATTGCGTTCATTTCTGTCTCACCAATGTCAGCTCCCTTGAGAGCGTCTAATATTCTTTCTTTTACTTCTGGTCCTATGTCGTCTGGTATTTGATTTACAATGGCTTCAGCAAGAGCCTCTTGTCTTTCAGGTCCAGTGCCAGCTCCTCCAGCGCCCCTTTGGAACTCAGCCATTAGATTTTCTTTTGCTTCTTTGGTTGCATTAACATAGAATTTTTGAGCAGCATTAATAGCGTTTATATTTTCTTCAAATTTCTTAATTTCTTTGCCTTTGCCGCCAAGTCTTTTAAGTGCAGCAGAAGCTTGGCTAACTGCATTGTTCCAAGTGCCATCTCCAATACCTTGAGCCGCACTTGTGACACCAGCTTGTAATGTTGCTATCGTACTTTCTAAACCGCTAGTGCTACCATCCATTGCTCTCTCTAGGTTTTCTGCTTGAAGAGCTATGGCTCCAGCAGCGGCCTCTACGCTTTGGAATCCTAAATTCATCGCCTGAAAAGCTTTTTTTGTTCTTTCAGCTTCTTTGGCTACATTTGCAAATGCTTCTCGTAATTCTTTTTGATCAGCAAGAGCTGCTAAAGATGGATTAGCTGCATTTAACATTTGCATAAAGTCATCAAAACTACCGCCAGCAGCAGCTACTTGTTTTTGCAAAGCGTTCATCATCGGTTGATTTTGACTTACATACTCTCGCTTGGCTTGATCGCCTTCTTTTGTTCTTGCTTTATTTTCTGCTTCTACTTTTGTTTTACGTTGTTCACTTGTTCCAAATCCAAAACTAAAACCAATTAAGCTAACTAAGAAATCACCAATAGCGGTTGACATTGTATGTATGGTTGCAGTTGCGTCAGCATTAGCTTGAGCTATCTCTCGTTGTGTTTGGACTACTTGCTGACCAGTAGAAGCCGTTCTTGATAAAGCCTCACCAGCTGTTATGAGACCCCTGTTAAATTCATCCTGAGCCTTGGAAGCTTCTTCTCCAGATTTTTTAAGCATTTCATTAGTTTTTACCAACGACGCTTCAGCCCTTGCTCTAGAAACAGCGGCCTTTCTTGCTTTTTCACCACTTCCAGTTAACCAATTTAATATTTTACCTAGATTAAATAAAGGTAAAGCAATCATCCAAAGACCTTCTTGAAATTGTTTCCATCCCTCTTCGTCTGAAGCAGATGCGCCCGCTTTATCAACATCCCCAGCTTCAACGGCAGCTTCTTTCATTTGCTTGGCGTACTCTTCTCCAGCTCTACCAACAGCTCCTAACACTAAAGCAAAACCAACTAACACAGCAGTAACTGCAATAATAGCAGCAACAACAGGAAACATAGCCACCAATTCCGCTATTTTAGCAATAGCTACAGCAAACGATCCAGTAGCTTCAGCACCATCAGCCACGAGCGCAGTAGCACTCGCCGCAGCTTCAGCCTTATCAGCGGTTCCAGCAGCTATAGATGCTGCAATAGCTGCTCTTTCAGCTTTCATCAATTTCTGCATTAACCCTACATTTCTTCTTGTGGCGAGAATGTTATCGCCAACTCCTTTTTTTAGACCTCCAAAGATGCCAGTTAAACTCATAGCTCCAGACTGAAAACTCATTATTGCACTATGGGCTTTTGTTGCTCCATCAGCAAGCAATTTCATACCACCCATTGCTTGAAAAGTTCCAATCAAGGCAGTAGCTTGTACCGCTAAATCAACAAACTGTTTACCAAGATGAGCCATGAACCCAGAGTTCTCGTCTATAGTAGGAGACAATGCTACTAAACCAGCAGTAATAGCACCTAGAGCCATCATCATTCCCATGAATTGCCCTGAACTATCTTCTACCGCTTTATTGTTATCATTTTTAGCACTAGTACTATCATCAGCAGCGTCGGCATCTGCCTGTGTCGAAACGACATGTTGCTGCGTTGCTTCCATGTCAGCCAAGACTTGCGCCGTGTGATCAACTTGTGCTTGTGCGGCATCTACTTGAGCTTGGCTTCCTGACCCAAGTTGTGTGGTCATGGTAATTAAAGCTTGAGCAACAGTGTTAGCGGCTTGACCAAGAGCCTGCAAAGCAGATTGCAATCCGCTAGTATCAATCATTATTTGCCCGCCAGATTGAACTCCACTTCCACTACTTCCCGATTGGAAGCCTTGAACCATAGTTCCAACGATTCCACCTTTGGCATATTTGCCAACCTTATTCATTTTATTTAATTTGCCATATCCAATTTCTTGTGCAGATTTCTTATTAATGACAAACTCGCCGGGAGTCAACAAAGCAGGCGTTGTGTCGCTTCCCGATGGGCCACCAAATGCTCTCGTAAGCAATTTCTGTGCTTGCTCTGATCCTGATTTTCCTTGTGCAGAATTGGGGAATCCCATGCCTTGTCTAGCGCCTTGAGCTGTTTTGTAAGTGTTAAAAGCTTTTTCGGCTATAGGCGTAATAACTTTTTTCAATTCATCGGCAGCATTTGCTGCTTCAAAGTTTTTAATCTTCTTTGTAAAACTAGCAATATTATCACTACTATAAGTATTCTTAGCATCACCAGCATCACCAGCGTAAGAACCCAAACCAAACATACCAGCGGTTGGGCCTAAGCCTTTAGGAAAATCAAAGTCTGCACCAGCATCTCTATCGTTTCCATATGGCGTACCTAAACTGAGTATGCTAGCCTCAAACAAACTACCTACTACTGCCTCAAGGTTAGCAGATTTAAGTATGGAGGCTTGGTTTCCGGGTTGAGCTTTAAAATCTTCTGATAAGTCTGTAGCTCCTTTTGCTACAGTTTTATGAATTCCCGTCAATAATGTGTTTTCTAATTGCTCTGCTTTACTTTTTTCTAAAGATCCAGCAAATATATTAAACCCTTGTTCTCTTCCTTGAGACTTAGCTTTAATCTGATCTTTTTCTTTCTTTATTGCTAAACCTATCTGTGAATCTTTTTTAGTACCAGCAATAATTTTATTTAAAGCAGCATTATTATCTAGTGCTTTAAGAATTTCAGATTGTGGAATTGTTCCTTCTATAGCTTTAGTTTTGCCAACCGGATTTAAAAATGCACCAGTATATGTCCCTTTGTCTTTGCCAAGAGCAGCCGCAGTTTTTTTGTCTAGTGAATCTAAGTCTCCAAGCAATCTAACTCTACCAATTCCATCTTCACCTTGTCTGCCCGTTTTGCTTAGTTGTGATCCTTTAGACATTTTTCCTTTCATTTCGGCAACCGTCAGACTACTATTGTTTGGCATATATTCTTCTGCTTCTCCTCCGTAATTTAACATCTGAACAATGCCACCCTTGTTGTACTTCCCGCTGTTCATTGCAGACAACTTGTTTTTACCAAGTTTGCCCACGCTGCTTTTCTTAATGACAAATTCACCGGGAGTCAACATTGCTGGAACAGTATCTTTATTACCAACGCCGGGAACTAAACCTCCACTCGCAAAAGCCTGTATCTTGCCGCCGTCTTTTTTGCCAATAGATCCAGCCAAGCCACCTAAGAACCCACTAATATTCTGAGTGAATTTTATAGCTGCGAATCCAGCAAGTAGTGGTAATATAGGTCTTACTGCATCTGCTAATTTAATCATAGCGCTAGCTAAACTTAATACAGTGTCAGCCATTATTTGGAATGTAGAAGTTGTTGTTACATTACGTATTAATTCTAAGAACTCTTCTTTAACTTTAGTTATCTGTACAGCTAGTGCAGCTTGAGCTTTTGCTGCGTCACTAGCTAAACTTCCAGAGCCAGCCTGAGCTACATTCAAAGCCTCTTGAGCTACAGAGAATTGTTGAAGCAAAGGTAAAACTTTACCAATCTGCCTAAATCCACCTAACTGTTCTGCAATTTGAACAAATGTTAAGTCTCTCTCTCCAAGACCTTTTAGAGCTTGGGACAATCTTCTGGTAGCTTCATACGGACCTACGAACTTACCTTCAATATCAGTTAGCTCTACGCCAAACTGTCTGAGATATTCAATAGTTTGTGGGCGTTGAATACGAGTAAATATAGTACGTAAACCAGTAGCAATACTTTCAGCAGACTCTCGCGTAGTAGCTCTAACACTAGTAAATAATGCAATAAGTTCATTTAAGTCACCACCAGCAGACTTAAACACACCACCAGTTCTACGAATGACTGCAACTAAGTCACCAGCCTCAACAGCAAACTGACCAGCTACAGCATTTAAAGAACCAAGTTGAGCTTCTAATGCAGCAGCGCCTTGACCAAACTGATTAAGAATAGCAACAGCACCTTCAGCCGTTTGAGAGATATTGTCAAACGTAGGAGCTAACTCTGTTTTAGCTAAAGTCCCTAATGCTATCTGGGTGTCTTTAGCAGACAAACCTGTCTGAGCAAGAATACGAGAAACGCTTAATAAGCTTTGAGAAGAAACACCCAAACTAGTGGAAAGATTAGAAATAGTTCCAACAAGACCATTTAGTCCCGCTACTGTTTTACCAGTTACTTGAGAAATCTTTACGAGTTCTCTTTCAAAATCAATAGACGATTGTATAGCGCCACTAAGAGTAGTAGTAAATAAACTAACAGTCCTAGTTGCTATAGCCAGCGCGGAAAATCTTCTAATAGAAGCCGCAAAGCTTCTCCCCATCTTATTGCTAGCAGTAGTAGCTTCGTTTGTTGCTTTTGTAATATTTTGTATATTACGTTGAGCTTTTGCGGCGTTCTGAACCTGTACCTGTACATTGACCCCCTGCAACTGCTGTTGTATTTTGTTCACAACCTGAGTAACATTTTTGGGAGCTTGTAACTGTAACTCTGCCGTCAGCACGAATTTTGCCATCTAATACCCCTATTAAATTTTTAGTATATCGCACTGTCGTTAGCCTGTCCGCTTTTTATCTTAGTTATCTACCTCGTCTTCTCCAGCTTCTTCATCTTGTGGAAAAGTTTGTTGAACTGGATCTTCTTCTTTTGCTTTTTTTGTTTTCTTTGGCTTTTCTGGCTCTACATCATTAACGTCATCTTCATAGTCAGCTTGTAAAAGAATTTGACCAGCATCAGATAGTAAGTTCCCCTCTCTATCTACTCTCTGACCTTCATCATTTATTAACCAACCTTTGTCGTTAACCTTAGTGCCATCTACGTCTATTTTATTTCCATCTTTATCAATAAGAGAAAGATCGTCATCTACAAGTTTGAATCGTTTAAGAAATTGATTTTCTGGCAATCCTTCCTCGTAGCTCTTATCTAAGTTATATATCATTTCTCCCAATGCTGCTGCTGCCGCAAATGCAACGGGATCATCTGATTTTTCCTCATACTCTGCTAAGTTATTATACACTTTTTCTCCGGTAGGATAATAGGTACAGCCAGCAACTAAATAATTAAATTTTGCATTATCAGAAAGACCTTCTGCGGTATTAGCTTCTAGTCCAATTTTTTCAGAAATAAGCTCCCGTAATTGGTTTCTAAGCCGTCTAATTTCAAGAGCCTTTTCCTTACCCTGAGACACTTTAAGCTTCTTACCGTTGACACCAAGGGCTATTTCACGCTCTAGAGATTGTATCTGCTCTGTTATCTTGTTTTGCTGGTCCTCTTTTTCTTCGTTCCATATTCCATTTTCCTTCATAAATTTATTCAAAGTTAATTTAGTAAATAATCCATCACGTACAGATTCAGTCCATGATTTAGCTCCAATTTTTTGAGCTTTAGTCAGCTGTGAAGAATTTGGTCTTCTGACGACTATTTTAATAACTTCGCCGTCTTCAAGTTCTACGTCCACATCTTTTTCTTTAATTCTTTCCTTACTCATGTTTATCTCCTTTATTTTGAACCTGTAAATGTAAAGTATTCCTTAGCCACTCAATCTCGTATTGAGACAATTCAATGTCTATATTCCTAGCCTGATGATTGCCCTTATCTAAAACTTCAGATCTAACTTTTTGAAAAAGCTCACCCATTTTTTTGTGTTCTTCAGTTTCTCCTTCCCACAAAAAACCAAAGTGTTCCTCGATAGAACTCAGAGATCCTATCATGGTTGTTTGTATTTTTTTCTTTAGTATAGAGGAAAGTCTTTCTTTAGACTTTTCTTTATAATTACTAAATCTTCTGAATGAATAATCCATTTTTATCTCCTTCTTTGTGATCCCATGTTCTTCATAGCTAAGATTTGACCCTGTTCTTGTACGTCTGGCAGTTCATGATACGACAAGCTACCAGCCTTCTTGGTTGCTCTTGCTCTTGTCTGAGCCACTTTTTTTGCTAAAGGAGAATTCATATCTTGGATTTGTTCTGCTCCCCATCCTTCTTCTTGATTGATCAATATAAACTCTTCTGTATTTTCGCCTGTCCTGTTATAACCAGATCTTTCTTGATTTACACTTCCCATTGGTCTTTTTTTCTTACCGTTTTCTTTCTCTCTGTCTCTCTTTTCTTGTTCTCGTTTTTTTCTACTATAAACAAACCAGCCATCTAATAAATCGTCGTCTTCTATAACAGAGGGTTCTGGCGGCTCATAAGACTCCATTATATTATCATAGGTTGTAGACCAAAGAATAATATTCCTTTGGTTTATGGTTAAGTCTTGATCTTCTTTCATAAATAATAAATTAAATTTTACATGCTTACTAGAAATCCATAGAGATTTCCAAGGTTCAGACCTAGCAAGCTCTCTAGTTACATTGTCTTGGTTCATGCTTTTGTTGTAGAAATGCATCAAGTCATTGGTGTCGTGATTTTTCTCAACAAGTTTATTATTTAAGAATACAGTGTTTTTTAATATAAACGAAACTTTTGCAGCTTCAGCAAAGCCTTCGCAGCTATTTGTGTAGAAAGAATTTTTGACAGAAAGCAAATATTGATAAGCTCTTTCTGCTGACCTAGCCGTTTTTCTTAATTTACCTACGGCTTTGGAATTCATCCTACTTTCATACATATTCAACTTAATATTATCAATTCTTGTCTTCATTCCCATAAGCTCTTGTTCCTCTTTGTCGGTCCAAATCCCATCCATTTGCATGTATCTGTCTAAATCTTTGTTCGTCATCAAGTTATCGTTTAAAGCCTCATTATAAGCTTTTTCATACTCATAATGAGACTCAACGATCTGTTCCAAAGTTGCCGGAATTATTTTTAAGTTCCCCTCTAAAAAAATTCCAGTCCTTAACAGTGAGACTAAAAAGTCTCTTTCTTGATGTTCCATTACTATCCTGATCTTCTATACTTTACTACTCCTTAAGTAGTCAAAGCATTGTAACCGATATAGTTGTAAACAATGGTAGCATTTCCACCACCAGCGTCTCCACCGCTATAATTACTGCCTGCTAATCTTCCGGTCATACTTACGCCTTCATACGATTTGGTCTCGTTTACTGTCGCGTCTAAATCTGAGGCTGAGTTGTAAGTATCACCACCCCTATTTCCAGTGGCAGTAGCTAAGTACTCCCAATCAGAGCTACACTCAACTGGGAATGTTGCTGGTCTGGCATAAGGAGATTTTTTCCCTAACTGGAACAAATCTTCTCTACCGACATCACAGCTGAATGAAACGCTTTGCGCTCTTGATTCCAAAGCTACGTCTTGCCTTCGCTTGAAAGTACTCGTTGAGCAAGCACCACCCGGTGTTGAAATTGTTGGTCCAGATCCATTATACCAATTAATATCATTACCTACTACTGTACATGTTTCAGTAGCAAAACCGTCTACTGGGAATGTTACACCCCAAGAGCTAATTACCATACTTGTTGCATTGACAAAATTGACCTGTGTTGCAAAACTGCTTGATGTGTCATCTGCTACTTTCATTACCACACTGCCCGTGAAATTTGATACAGATGCGGTGTCACCACCAGCAGTATTCCAAAACGAGCTAGAAGCGCCTTGCCAAGCTCTTTCTGTCGATATTTCTACGTTAGGAACTCCTTCAAGATTTTTACAAATCGACAAAGTTCCAAGCTCAAATGCTTGCTCAAAATCAACTGATGCATTCACAGAAATACTCTGCAAACCTCCAGAAATTCCAAGAAAGCTAGCTGACTGAACAGCATAAAAGATTCTATTGGACATATTTCATTCTCCTTAAAAAGTGAGGGGTTACTACTTTATAATACACAAAAAGTCAGAATTTAGTAGAAATTAGCTCTGTAGTAATTCTTACTACTCCAGCATATAGATTTGAATTAATCATATCTACAGCCTGTACTGTTGTATCTTTCATTCGGAATGTTTCGCACCCATAATCATCTACTAATTCTGGGTATCTTGGCGCTCCAGACACTGTATATCCAAAGCTATTTAGAGGAAAAGCACCAGAATCAGCTATTTTATTAGAATCAAACATTTTAACAGTACTATCATTTTGCATAGATACTATGTCTATAAGCTTATTTCTAGTCATATCGTCTTCTGCAATACAATGGAATAGTACGTCTGTATTAACGAACTGTCCAGATGGGCCTAGCTGGTATCCCTTGAGGGTACGAGTAGGAACTATTTCTATTGCTATTGCTGGTAGTTGAATTTGCATCTCGGTGGGAACCTTTACATTATCTCTGTTGGATAAATCCATAGAATTTATGTACAATTCACGCAACCAAGGAACAGAAGCAGCATAAATAACGCTAATATATTTGTAGCTATATTCAGCTTGAACTTTGCTGCCGGTTGGAATAGGGTTGTCAAATATCACCCTTCCATTAAAGTAATCAACATTATGAGCGTATGCGCCAGCAGTGTCTGACGGATAAAATACATTATCAACATATATTCCAGATATTCCCGGTAGCGAATCGTCAGATCCCACCAATGGCTCTGGATCGAACCCAACCCCGCTTTGCCAAACCCAGTTCTTTCTAAAACCTTCCCACGCTTCACCCGCTAAGAAGTTCGTGTTATTTGTGGGCTTTAGGAGGCTATAATCATTTCCGTTGTAATCTTGCTCTCCAAGAGTTACATTGAAGTAGTTGCCCTTTTCTAGAAGCCCCCAATCAAAATACTCAATGAGATTATCTTGTGTCTCATTAGCAATTGTATATTCTAGTATTTTATCAAAACCTTTTAATGTCATTTTAATATTGACTCCAGTAATAGGTTTAGTTGTGATTCTTGTTCTTTGCCAGACAAAGCTCTAGTTATAAAATTATCATCTACAGTTCCAGAATACCCCGGTGGAACACGAAAAGACCCAGAATTTGTCATGCTTCCCATGCCAGACCTACCGATTCCAGAATTGGGTTTGTAACTATAATTTTTTACAATAATCCTATCTCCAAACTCTAACATCCATTTCAACCAGTGTAAATCGCCACCATCATAGTCTACATGTCCTTGGGGAAGAGATATGAGATTGGCAAAATTACTTGGTTGGAAATAAATAAATATACCACCTTTAGTAAAATCTTTACTTACCGTTTGAACACGAGCGAAAACTGAAGATTTAACAGCGTTACTAATCGCGCCAACAGCAACGCTTTCACTTCCTTTATACAACCCAAACGGGCCGGATAAAACACCAGCTGCTAAGTCTACCATTTCTGGACAAGAACTTATCCACTCAGACGCTAAAGACCTGCACCCTGATTCTACTTGCCCTTTTTTAGATTTTAATTGTTGATTTACTAAATCTGATAAAGATATATTAATCTTACTAGATATCGTTTTCATTGAATCTAAAAGTTTTATGCTAATCATGATATGCGTTTCCAAAAACAAGCAAAGTATCTATTAGTCTTAAGGCCCATAGGAATGTGACCTCCAACTCTTTCAAAAGTCATTTCTGTTCCTTTGTCTATTATCAATCCCTTTGCGGATAAAACTTTTTGCAAATCGGTCATCATGCCTATTGTTTGTATTGAAGCGTCCGGTGCGACCACGCCTTCGGCAATACGAATCCATTCTTTGCTATCCCAGTAAACTTTTAATACAATGTCTGTTTTAACTTCTACTTCTTTGATAGTCACCTTTCCACGGTTTCTATCACGACCTCCTCCTCGTCTATGATCATTAATTGAGTTAATGTCAGGAAGATTGTTATCTGGGGTTTTAATTATAACTTCTTTTTTTTCAATAGACATAAGTTGACATGTAGATCCAAATATATCAAACGTGGAATCTATAATGTCATAATATTTATCGAAAACAGATTGTGGTATGTTTAATGGCATTAATCAATCCTGTGTGCAGCAATAAAGAAGTTTGTAGTCTGACCAGCGAAAGTAGAGGGAGAGTAGAAAATTCCAGACACAGTGTTACTACCAGCAGCAAATGCGTGAGTGATTAATAAATTGTCATTAAGATTTCCAGAAGGCGAAATATTGACAACATAATTAGAGGATGACGAGATGTCGCTGACAGTAAAGGATTCTGCCCTTACTTCACCAGCAGACATAGAGGCTAAAGTTTTTTCGACAGTAGCAGTATGTGGATATAAAATTCCAGAAGCGTTATCTAAATAGTCATCAATTCTTCCAGAACTAGCAAGTTCAAAATCACGAAAATCAGAGGTATAACTATTAGTATGAGTAGTTAAGGCTCCAGAAACAATATCAATCCCAGACTGTAAATATCCACTTGCTATAAATACTCCACTGTCCGTATACTCGTTGAGGTTTCCAGACAAGGCAATCAATGCGGCTTGTCCAAGAAAGTGATTAGTAGATAAATCAGTCATAGGTAAATCGTCTACAACTAAATTCCTAAAAAGAGGATAATCTTCAGAACAGGATGGATCGCAATCATCTATTGGTCCAGCAAATACAGTATGAGCAGTTTGTTTTTTCAAAAGAAGATTTTCATTTACTTCTCCACTAACCTCAATTACTAAATTTGCATTTGTGTTACTATCAACTACGTTGGGAGAAAAATGTACATATTGAGTACCGCCTTGATATGGAGACTGTGTTAATCCCAGAGACGCATTTCCTCCATTGCCACTATCATAGTAAACGCCCGTTGCTCCAACAAAGTAACCAGATGCTCTAACCCTACTTTCATAAGACAAGCCGTCTCCTCCAACGTCAACCCCATAGTAGTGATTTGGTTGATTGATTCCTACAGAATTGAGTGATGAGTCATAAGTAATATCTGAAAAATAATTCAATACATTTTCGGAATCCCACACAGCTATACCTTTTCTTTGTGGGACGTTGCATCCGGGCAGACCAGAACCCATCATTACAGCATGAGTTGCAGGATAGGTTATAAATACTTCTTTGACACCCGGAGGAAAATCTATTTTTGAGTCATCTGTATTACTCGACCTAAACGGGTGACGCACAACTTCGTTATAAGTAATTGCGTCTGCTTCTGAAAAGTCATGTCTCAAAAGAACTCCAGAGCCGATTTCATACCTAGTACCATCAGTCACTGCATAAAAAAATACGTCCTGATGATTGTAAAATCGTTCTAGATCACTGAAACCATCAGCAGTTCTAGCCAAGGCAAAATTGCCTAAGCCCTGCGTATAAGTTAATTCCTTAACGCGATCATGTAGTTGTATGCGATTTTGTGACACTATTTATCTCCAATCTTATTGCTTAAGGTGCTGCTGCCCAATCTATTACTACTGCTGGATCTGAACTCGCCGTCCCAGAAGGATTACCAAAAACTACTAAGTCGTTATAATACGCATCAGTATAATCACCGTTATCATCAAGGACATAAAAAGTCAAAGATTCAGCATCTCTGTCTACAATACCAACCTTGATTCCGTTGGCAAAGTCAGAACCCTGAGTGTAACCATTTCTACCAGTACTTTCTCCAAATGCAACATAATCAGTTGCGTTTTCAAACAACTCAGCTTTAAAGTAAATTCTAAATTTACCATTGGCTAAGTCTCCGTTAGACTCTCTAAGTCTTTCAACTTTAGAGATATTGTAAGAGGAATGAATAGCTACTGTGTCTGTATTACCAACGCTGCCAGAGACAGAATTAAAATTTAACCACGCTTGAGCAGTGGATCTAGCAGTTGAAATCTTAGTATTATCACTGGCAAATTTAATGTCGGTCTCATTTCCAATAACTAATGTCTCACTGTCTGGACCGTGATACTCAAAAGAAAAACCATGATTGGCATATCCAGAACTAGATATACTATAATTATCTAGCTTGAAATCTCCTTGCATACTTCTTCTTCCATCCATGTGGAAATACTGAGCGTGATCGTCTCCAGTTCCCGTATCAGCTAAATTGTTATGGCTAATACCTTGGGGGCCGGGATATGGATGTACTTGTACAGCGCCGTTGCCAATCTCGTTATCAAACTGGATTCCACTTTCAACTATAACCAATCCTCCAGTAGTTACTGAAGTAGTTGGGTTGGTAGTTGTTTTAATATGTATGTTGTTAGTAAATCTCAGCTCTGGTTCTTCCCACTGACCACTAGCAACAATGTGCCTAATAGAATTAGCAACATCCCGCATCGTTTCTCTAACATTTTTAGCGCTGATAGCTCCAGCGTTATTGTCTCTCAACTGCTCGTTAATGTTAGCAACAAGCTCTGGTATATCTTTTATGTTTGCTGTATAGTCTGGCATTTATGATCTCCTTTAATGTCTGAAAAATCCACCTCTATGGTCATGATCTGAATATTGTCTCAAAACGTAATCGCTACCCGGACTGTAAGGTCCAAGTATAGCAGTACCAGCAATACTATTACCAGCACTATAATCTAAAAGCAGTTGTTGGTATTTACCACATAAGTCTTTATATAAAGCTAGTATGGTAGAAGCTACACCTCTCAGATCAATCGCAGATGGTCCATCTTTAATCGATATTGTGTTTCCGGCTTCCTTCTTGACTTCGCTTCCCAGTATAATACAAGCACACTTTAAGCTTACTAGCGATATAAAGTCTGAATCTTTAGTCTCTGCATCTGTTGGATCTGGAGACAGCGAACAATCAGCTATGCTGATAGTATATTCTTGTCGTAAAGTAGTTTCAGTAGACAACAATTGAGCTGCTACTAATATAGTAGTCTCCAATCTCTTAGAAGAATACGTATAATTTGCTGGGTCAACATCATTAATAAGATGTCTAACCATTGTCGATATTTGACCTTGCCAAGACATAAGCTACCTATAAGTTACAGTGGACTTGAAATGTATAAATATCTGTATAGTAAGTTCCGTTGGTTAAAACAACCTTTGCTTGAAGTTTGTAATGACCAGCTTCATCTAAATCGCCAACCAAAGTGTCGTAGTAAACTTGACCGTCCGTGCCGTCACCAAGCAGTGTTCCAGCTTTGTTTACAATTTCATCATCTGGTTTTTTAAATACCATAGTTATAGAAGATGCTGTTGAAATATCAACAACAACTCCATCGTCTTTTATTGTTGCTAGAAATCTAGTTCCAATATCGTTTACATGTATTTCGCTTGCCATATTATCTCTTCAGGGTTATATTTGAAGTTTGCTTGATAGATAGGGTTACATTTACCGTCTTCATAGTATAATTCCTTCACTCTTCTGAAGGGTCATATCTAATAATATAGTACTTTGTATACAAGAAATACTATCCTGCTGCTGTTGAATATGTAAAATAAGATCGTGATCTCTACCATTATAATATACCGATTCTAACGTAGAGAACGGCAATAAGCTAAAGAACCCAAACATACTTCACCTCATGTAATTATACACTAAAAGCTATTCTGATGGAGGACTGATGACTTCATTTTCTATACCAAGTTCAGCAACATACGCTATGATTCCACCCATAGCTGCTTGCAGACTTGGGCTTTCTTGTGCTTTTTCTAGCATATTGCTCACACGAATCCATTGACCATTTCCCGGCTCAAACTCAGCTACACCGTCAAACATGCCATATTTGCGTAGTTTAACCTCTCCAGATATATCTGAATTAGGATCTGGTCCACGAATAATTACTTCTTCAATCCACACTCTGTCGTAAGTTTTTGCAGGAATAACCTCTGGGTTAACTGCATCTAAAATTGGTAAATCTGACATTACATTCTCCTTATTTAAGTTTTAATACAAGCTAGTAAAGCTACGTTTCTTGGTCTAATTTCTGAATCGTCCCAAGCTGTACCCATTGCGGCTGATGGGGCAGACCAACCTCCTACAAACAATCTGC
>Ga0181410_1000008_pt1 | contig 94233 bp, 120 predicted proteins | sample 33SPOviralmetaG_FD_130112 | JGI IMG/M metagenome (GOLD analysis project Ga0181410, IMG submission 130112) | Marine viral communities from the oligotrophic San Pedro Time Series (SPOT) site, San Pedro Channel, CA, USA - 33 SPOT_SRF_2012-06-20 | ecosystem: Environmental > Aquatic > Marine >...
GTTGCTAAGCAACCTGCTCAAGGGTCCTTGTTCAAAGCACAGAGCAACAACACCTGGACTGCTTCACAGTTAGAAGACTTGAAGTATGTGTCATATAAAGCAAAGTTTACCGCAACTAACGGAAGCATTCGTCTTTATAACCCACAACTAAATCTCTACGGAACAAGGAACAAACTCCCGAACAACCCGATTGAAACATTTGCTAAGCGTGTGTTCGTTGGTCTATCCTCAGGTATGGAGAACAACCCTCATATTGTTGAGGGAACCATTGTGTCTCAAGCAAATAACACTACCGCTCGCGGTGTGGTTGCTGACAAATTGGCACACCTGGGTGTTGCCGGAAACACAATCAAAGTCACCAATTCGGGTTCTGGTTATGAAGATGGTACCTATACCGACGTTCCTTTACTGACAGTCACTGGTCGTGGTCTGTCTGCAGTTGGCATCGTGACTGTTAGTAGTGGTGCTATCACCCAAGCAACCGTCAAGGGATTCCAAACTGGAGAAGGTTACAAAGTTGGTGATACTCTGACTGCCAACCTTGGAACTAAGGGTCTAGGAAGCAACTTCCTTCTAACTGTTGGTGTTACCACTGCTGTTAGTGGTTTGGTCTTGACCAATGTATCTGGATCAGATTTCAATACGAGTGATGCAATTTCTTACATCCCTGTTGCTGGTGCAGGTGTAGGTATTGCTTCTGTACAAGGAGCAATTGTTCCTGACACCGTAACTATCAATACTGATCAGTATGATGGTCGCCACTTCAAGGTCAACCATCCTAACCATGGCAACCATTCTGGCACATCATATGTAACCCTAGAAGGTATCACTGGTGATAGTGTTCCTACTCGCCTTAGTGTTGGTTATGCCGCAAGTGTTACCTCTGTTGTAAGTGTGGCAAGCAGCATGGGATTCAACATGTTTGAAGGTGCTCAAGTCACTCCTAGCAATCCTGGTTTTGCCGTGATTGGTGATGAGATCATCAGTTACACATCTGTTGGTACCAACCAACTGACAGGAACAATTGCTCGTAACGTGGACAACTCTATTGTCATGAACCACGAGATTGATGCTCCTGTTCAGAAGTATGAACTTGCTGGAGTCTCCCTCCGCAAGATCAATAAGCAGCATAGTTTCGGTGATGTCACTAATTCAATTGAGGGTAAGATTGGTTTCGATTCCTATTATGTGAAGCATGGTGGCAGCAACTTCTTTGCTAAGGACAAGATCGGTGGTGGTGATCGCGGACGTGGTTCTGCAAACATCGCATTCGATACCGTCAACCCCAACATCTCTCACAGCACTCCTACCGGAACTCAAGTAAAAGGTAAAATACGTACCACTTCTGGTACCAGTGTAGACGGTACTGAGTCATCCTTCTTGGATCAAGGATTTGAGGACATCTCTCTGCTCGGCAGAACTGAGTTCAAAACTACTCGAATCATCGCTTCCCGCGATAATGAGCAGCAGAAGAACACATTGTTGACCATGCCTGGTGCTAAGTCCTTCACGTTTGAAGCGACTATGAGTAGTGATAATGAGAATGTATCACCTGTAATTGACGTATTCAAGTCATCCATCCTTACAGAATCTAACAGGATCAACAATCCCGTTGACAATTACAAGACTGACCGTCGCACTAATGGAACTGAAGATCCTCACAATATGGTCTATCAGACAAAAGAAGTTCTCCTTGAGAATCCTTCCACTTCTCTGAAAGTTCTCTTCGCTACCAACCGCCCTGCTGCAAGTGACATTCGTGTCTTGTATCGCCTGAAGCGTGAGGATGCTGCTGATTTTGATAAGGTGTTTGAACTGATGCCTGGTTTCGGCAACCTGGATTCGGATGGTGATATCATCAACGCGAAGAACAATGACGGTAAGACTGACAAGAAGACTTCTGCAAGTCTTGAGGGTCAGTTCAATGAGTATGAGTACACCGCAAACAACGTTCCTGCTTTTACAGCATTCCAAGTGAAGATTGTATTCAATAGTACAAACTCAGCAGAGGCACCTAAACTTCTAGATTTCCGTACCATTGCAGTTGCATAAATGAAAGATCAAAGCGATCGTAAGGTTGCTAAGAAAATCATCAAACTTGCAAAGAAAAACCCGGAGTATTATACTCCGGGAGAAATTTCTTATGCTAAGATGATCAAACGTATAAACAAAAAGAAAAAATGAGTTGGGGTTTTCTCTGGGAGTTTCTCTATGAACAAGAAGATCAAGGTGAAGGATCATCCGAATCTAGTGAGGGATCCGAAGAATAACGCTATTGTATCTACGGACAAAAGTGGATATGCGAAATATATTGCTGACCGAGAACAACGAATTAGCAAAAATAATAAAATTACAGAGTTAGAAAACCGACTGGCACATCTAGAAAAAATATTACTTGAAAGGTGAAATATAAATAATAGTACCAAAGAACTCGGAAAATGGCAGTCCCCGTCGTCAATATTCAAATTGAACAGGGGACTCATTTTTCCGCAACATATAATATTACCGGAGCTGATGGGAATCCTTTAGACCTTACTAATCATAGCATTTCAGCTAAGATGGGTAAGTATGAAGGTTCTCAAGGTATTGGATTTGGAGTAACTTTCGGTGCTACTCCTGACCAAGGTAAAATTACTATATCCCTCACAGATGCAGTAACCGGTATTATCACTTCTGGTAGATATAATTATGACGTTTTGGCTAAAAACGATATTACCGGAAAGTCCACAAAAGTAATTAGTGGACAATCTCAAGTAAATGCGACGGTTACCTAATGGAAAACCAGTATTTCGTATCACTATCTGACGATGGTGGTTTTGCCGTTTCGTTATCTGACGAGGGTCTTGCTGCATTAGAAGCTGGATCTTTTTCAGTTGCTTTGCAGTCTTTGGGAGATTCATCCAGCGGAGGAGGAAGTGTGAGTAGGTTATTCAACCTTAGTGATGTCAACACGACTAATTTGACTGGAGCGACTGACAAGTTTGTTCTCACTTATGATGCTCCATCAAACTCTTTCAAGTTTGTAAACCCAGATGAGGTTATTGACACTGCAATTGCTGACTCTCCTGGTCCCGCAGGTCTCACCGATACTGCGATTGATTATCTCGATACCGCACTTGATGACAAGATCGATCTAGATGGTGGAACGTTCTGATTCTAAATATAGAAGATGAATGCATTCGCTATGCCCCCATTGAATATTCAAAATCACAAATAAAGTAAATGGCTGCACCTGTTTTACAGTTCAAGCGCGGTAGTCTCGCCGCTCTCCCCGGTCTGCAGGCTGGCGAACCCGGTTGGGTGACGGACAGTTATGACCTTTTTGTGGGTATTGACTCCAATACAAGTAACAATAAAGTTGTTGGATCTGCTCGTTACTGGACCCGTGAGGGCACTACATCTGGTAGTGCTGTCCGGATGGTTGAGGGTACGAACAACGGACAACACTACGTCTCTTTAGGTGCTCCTGCCGCACTAACTTCAAGTGAAGAGTATATCCTCCCTGCCGCTGCTGTAGCAGGCGGTTACATGAAGGTAGACGGATCAGGCAATATGTCCTGGTCTACAGAAATTGATATTGATACCCCTCTCTCGGTGTTGGACATCGACGGTGGTACCGATATTGGTGCTGACTTAGCAGACGGCGACCTCCTCATCGTTGATGATGGTGGTGGGGGAACGAACCGTAAGACAGCAATGTCTCGCGTCAAGTCATACGTCCTGGGTGGCGGTGCTGGCGCTACGTTTGCTGCCATCAATGTTTCTGGCATTGGTTCTATTGCCTTTGTCAAGAGCAGCACTGGTACCTTTACTGGTGTCGTTACTGCTGCTTCCTTCGACGGCGACCTTGCTACTAGCAACCTGACTGGTACGGTTGACAACAGTCAACTCACTAATAGCACAATCTCTTTTGGTGGCATTTCATTGGCACTGGGTGCCGCTGATGCTACTCCTGCTTTCAACCTACAAGATGCAACTGGTTATCTGACTTCCAACTTGGTTGGAACGATCACCAATACTCAGTTAGCAGGTTCGATTGCTGATAGCAAACTAAATCAGATCACATCTGCCAATAAGGTTGATGTTTCTGCTATCGACATTGATGGTGCTACAGACATCGGTGCTGACCTGGTTGATGCTGATCTTCTGGTTGTAGATGACGGTGCTGGTGGCACCAACCGTAAGACGGCAATGTCCCGCGTCAAGGATTATGTCCTTGGTGGTGGTGCTGGTGCTAACTTCGTAAACCTCCAGGCAACTGGCATTACGACCACCGTCCAGTTACAAACAGTTGACATCAATGTGTCTGCTGGTGCAACTGTTACCGGTGCTCTTGATGTTGATGGTGGTGCAAACATTGCTTCTGGTCTGACCGTAACTGGTGGACTGACTGCAAACTCCGCAATTGTTTCTGACCTGACTGACGGTCGTGTCGTTCTTGCTGGTACTTCTGGAGAACTGGAAGACAGTGGCAACCTGACCTTCAACGGTTCAACTCTTGCTGTAACGGGTGCTGCAACTGTATCCACAAATCTAGGAGTTTCTGGAGAGGCAACTCTTGCTTCTGCCACCATTAGTGACCTGACCGATAACCGGGTTCTGATTGCTGGCACTGCTGGTGCAGTTGAAGACAGCGGCAACCTGACCTTCGACGGTTCTGATCTGGGAGTGACCGGTGATGTCACCGCTTCAGGCACTGTCCAAGCTGCAAACGTCACTGCTACTACCGCAGCAACTCTTGCTTCTGCTGCTGTCCAAGACCTGACTGATGGTCGGGTGGTTCTGGCAGGTGCTGGTGGTGAACTGGGTGATGACTCTGGTCTTACCTACGGTGACAACGATCTCCGTGTTACTGGTGGCATCAACGCTACTGGTATTGCTTCTGCTACTTCGTTTGCAACGGGTGCTGAAGGTTCTGCAATCATTGTTACCAGTGACACGATTACTGGTCCTTCTTCGATCACCCTTGACCCTGCTGCTCTCAACGACAACAGCGGTACGGTGTTCATTCTAGGTGACCTGCAAGTCAAGGGCACCACGACTCAAGTTGACTCTACCACGGTTTCTGTTGCCGACTTGGCAATCGAAGTTGCTAAGGGTGCTGCCAACGATGCTGCTGCCAACGGTGGTGGTTTCACGGTTGATTCAGGTGATGGTGACAAGACCTTCCACTTTGAAGCACTGGGTGACAACTTCGGTTCTTCTGAAAACCTGAACCTCGCTTCTGGCAAAGTCCTCAAGGTCGCCAACACTGAGATTCTGAGTGCTGCTGCACTTGCTTCTAGCGTTAGCGTTGACGTTGCTTCCATCAACTTGGATGGTGCAACTGCAATCGGTGCTGACCTGGTTGACGCTGATCTCTTCCTGGTTGACGACGGTGCAGGCGGAACGAACCGCAAAATCACTGCTACTGAGATCAAGGATTACATGCTCGGCGGTGGTGCCGGTGCAAACTTCGCTGCAATCAACGTCTCCGGTATTTCTACCGTTACGTTCGCTGATGCTACAACCCTGAAGGTTGGTGCTGGTGCGACTGTCACGGGTGCTCTTGACGTAGACGGCGGTGCTAACATCGCTAGTGGTTTGGTTGCAAACTCCGCTAAAGTTTCTGACCTAACTTCTGGTCGCGTCGTTCTTGCTGGTACTGACGGTGAGATCGAAGACAGCGGCAACCTGACCTTTGATGGTTCTACTGTCGGCGTCACTGGCGGCATCACCGTCTCTGGTGCTGTTGATGCAAACGGCGGCATGGATGTCACTGGTGATTTTGTCGCCAACTCTGCTAAGGTCTCTGACCTGACCTCCGGTCGCATTGTCCTTGCTGGCACTGATGGCGAACTGGAAGATAACAGTGCACTTACCTTCAACGGATCAACCTTTGCTGTCACGGGTGCTGCAACTGTCAGCACTAACCTAACGGTTACTCAAGAACTGAGTGCTCGCGACGCTTCACTACGTAACGTAGTTTCCAGTGGTGTAATTACAGCAACCAACCTTCGCAACGCTGCTGCTGGTCTGCTTCCTCTGGTTGGTGTATCCAGTGCTTCTGGTCACACCGGCATCGTTACCGGATTCAAGTTCAACGGTACTGGCGTTGAAGCATACAAGGTTGAAGATGGCACTGCAACTGTCACCCTGTCGGGTGTTGCTGCTACTACCTTCACTTCAAGCAACACTATTGTTGCTACTCAAGGTCAAACTTCCTTCACCGTTGCCTCTGGTTTCCAAGAAGGATTCGTTGATGTCTATCACAACGGTGTTCGCCTGATCACCGGAACTGACTACACCCAAGGCGTTGATGGTCAGACCGTCACTATCGCTTCTGGTGCTACCGTTGGTGACGAACTTGAGTTTGTTGCCTGGAAGTCACTGGGTGACATTGTAAACATTGCATCACTCAAGACTGCCGGTAACCTAACGGTATCTGGTGTTGCAACTGCTACTGGCGGTTTCGTTGGTGATCTTACTGGTGATGTCACCGGTACGGTTAGCAGTGGTAGTGGTTTGGGTGCAGGCACTGTTCCTCTAACTTCTCTGGACATTGATGGCGGTTCGGATATCGGTGCTGACCTGGTTGACGCTGACCTGCTGATTGTTGACGACGGTGCTGGCGGCACTAACAAAAAGACAGCAATGTCTCGCGTCAAGTCCTACGTGCTTGGCGGTGGATCTGGTGCAACATTTGCCGCGATCAACGTCACGGGCATTGCCACCAACACCTACCTGGACTCCACAACCGCAAAAGTGGGTGCTGGATTGACAGTCGGCGGTGCAATCGACGGAAACGGCGGTGCAGACATCTCTGGTGGTGAGACCGTCCTTTCTTCCGCAACAGTCTCCGATCTGACCAACGGTCGTGTCGTGATCGCGGGTTCAAATGGTTCTCTGGGAGATGACAGCAACTTCACCTGGGACGGATCAACCCTGGGAGTCGGTGGTGCTATCAGCGGTTCCGGTGGTGCATCCATAACTGGCGGCGAAACCGTCATGTCCTCCGCTACAGTCTCTGACTTGACCTCTGGTCGTGTCGTGCTCGCGGGTGGATCTGGTGCTCTCCAAGACAACGGTGGTCTGACCTACGACGGTTCTACCCTCGCAGTCACTGGTGCAGTAACCGTAAGCACCAACATGACCGTTACTGGTGATCTGGTTGTTGAAGGTTCTACTACCCAGATCAACACAACCAACACCACAATCGAAGACGTTCTGCTTGAACTGCAGAAAGTAGACGGTGGTAACCTGAGTGCTGATACCAACAAAGACGTTGGTATCGTGATGAACTACTACAGCGGATCCGCTAAGAAGGCAGCAGTCTTCTGGGATGATTCTGCCGGACGTTTCGCCCTCGCGAGCGACGCAAGTGAGAGTTCAGGCGTCTTGGGTAGCATCACCTACGCTGGTCTGGAAGTTGGTTCACTCTACGTGAATGACTGTGCTGGTCAGTCTCAAGTGATCTCCTGCTCCGGCACGACTCGCTCTCTTGAGAACGTCACCATTGATGGTGGTACGTTCTAAGGTCAAATAAAAACCTGATATATAGGGGGAGTTGACTCCCCCTTTTTTTATGGAAAAAGAACAAGAACTGCAAAATCTTTTGCAAATTTATGTGAAAAGACTGTCAGATGAAACTGCTAGATCAGTTGCATATGAAGCACGTATTTCTCTGATGGGTCAGCAGATGCAATTGATGGCAGAGGAAATTCATAAACTTCGTCCTCCAGCACCTAGTGATGCAGGACAGTTCCCTGAACCTAAAACTGGGGTTGGTAAAACAACTAAAAAATAATGGAGTCATATTTTGGCGGCATTTGGAAGGATGACTATGTTGGTCAACTGAAGCACTCAGGAGACTCTGTAGTCGATTATATCAATAAGTTATCCCCATCTAGTGTATTAGATGTAGGATGTGGTTACAACCGCCTCAAGGACCGTATACCGGGGTTAGTTGGTATTGATCCATATAACAAAGAGGCACACTTACATATGTCTCTGGAGGAATACTATGAGTATGAATTTCCACCTGCTGATGTTGTTCTCTGTCTAGGATCAATCAACTTCGGAACTGAAGAAGATATTGATAAACAGATTAGTATGTTAGATAAATTGTTTCTAAAAGATATTATTTTTAGGGTCAATCCAGGTATTGCTCATGATTGGGCAAATACTAATATTGATCAGATACAATGGTATGATTGGAACATTGAAAAGATAAATAAAATTACTGAAGAATACCAATACAATTTGATATCACTAAAAGAAGAAACTACTTCTCAAGGACATCTAAGGTATTTTTTTCATTATGCTAAATACTAACGTTGAAAGGAAATCCACAATGCTTTCTGGAACCGATTTCGTAAAGAAAATCAAGGAAGGTAATAGGGAGCTGTTTGAGGCTTCCCGTAGTAACGTCCGTCGTTTCTTCGCTTCTGCCCCTAGCGAGGAGTACCTCGTCGAGCACTTCCGTGGCCGCATGGTCAACGAAGCACAAAACATGTATGCGATTGCTGGTCAGGTAGCATCTGCCGACCCTAGCACCGACGTTCGCGACCTGGAGCTTCTTAGCAAGCAGGCATTGGACGAAGCAAAGCACTTCCGCATGGTAAAGGAAGTCATCGAGCATATCACTGGCGAAGAACTGGACGTAGCTGCTGCTTTCGCTGCTGAAGCAGGTAAGCCTCAAGCAAAGGGTGCTTCCCTGCTTGAGAAGTACGAAGCTGCTCAAGATCCTGCTGCCCTCGCTGCCTATCAGCTCGTTGCTGAAGGTCGTGCAGAAGCAGTCTGGTCTGAAATGGCTGAGTGTGTCGAAGATTCGTTCATCTCCACCCGTTACGCCTCCATCGCTAAGGATGAAGGTTTCCACAGCAACCTCGGCGGACGCTCACTGAGCCGTCTGGTTGAAGGTAGTGTGGAACTTCAGGATCGCGTTCTTGCTCTTGTTGAGCGTATGCGTTCCGATCTTCTGGAGATCTCCCGCCAGAACACGGCTACACCTCTTGCCGTTGTTTGAAGGTCTGACGACCTTCTCTAATAGTCTCGTCTAACCAATAGTCTTTGACGGGACTTACATATTTTCCGTTGGCATCGCCGGTTATAAACTGGTCGATGCCATTGGTCGTTACAGGGAACTTTAGAATCTCCCCACAGTATTTGATATAGTCTTCCTTCCACAAGAAAAAAGATTCGTGAGATAGGAAATGTGTTTCAATATATGGATCCTCTAAGAGGGATTTATAGTAACCTTTGGCAATCGGTAGGGTTACTTCTCCACCAACTCTTTCTTGTTGAAGTGCATTTATATTTTGATCTCTTGTAATAATAGCAACTACAGGTGTGTAACCAAGATGCATTGCTTGGTGACAAACTGCCGAAATTTTAGGCACCTGTCTAACACCATCATAGAAGAAAGGAACACTTACATTTGCTAGAAAAAAATCTCCTTCAGGAAATTCTAGCAGGTCCGGGTCTACCCAATATTTTGCAAAAGGTTCTTCATCACTAGGAACCCAGTAATTATCTTTGAGAGAATCCCACCCTACAACTTCTGGGTGTAAACTAAATATCCTTGCAAAAAGGTGATTGCCTGATCCTTGTGGTCCAGTTGTGATAAGAAGTCTTTTCATGAATAAACCGAAGTTTATATTTTTTTTAGGGACAGCATTTTCTGCATCTAGTCCATTGTACAAGATGGTTCGTAATCATATCACGAGTGGAGTTGCTAAAGAACATCACTTAGCAGATATGACGCAACGGATAGAAACAGCAGAGTATGAAGAAAAATTATCTAGGTGTAAGAAAAAAATCTACTGGTACCATAGACTTGGTTCAGACTCTGGGGAAATTGTAACATCCTTTCCAGACTTTAGTAACTGGTCTATACAGAAATATGTTGATTATTACAAAAATCTGTGGGACTATAGAGGGTATGGTAGAGATGTATTAGTTGATTGGTCTAATAGTAACTATCAACTAGACGCTGATTTTACACAACGCTTACTCAAAGCACTCAGTCAAGAATTTGATGTCAGTGCTCTTATGGTATGTAGAGATCCTGTAAGGAGAGCATGGTCTTGGTTGAACTATGGATGGAATGATTACTCGAAGATACTTGGTAATATAAAAAACGAGTACAGTGATATTCATTCTGCAGCAAAAATAAAATTTGCAGACTTACAACCATACCATAAAGTTATTGAAAATGCAAAAAACGTATGTCCTGTACATGTTCTAATCATGGAGGAGGTATGGGCAGGAAAAACACAACTGCTGAATGATCTATTTGGACAGACTGAGTTTGCTCCAAACTTATATTATCCTGATAGAGGAAACAAAGCAGTCCGATATCAATATCAAAAAGATCAATGGTCATCAGATCAGTTCAATATGACTGACGAACAATATTATGAGTATAAAAATATTATGAGTCACCACTACGAAGGTTGGAATATTGAAGGATGGGGAGTGCCAGTAAATTATAAACGGAATTGCTCACTGCCCATAACGGGGATACGTGAGGAAAATATCAAAAAAGGAACTTACCGTAAAGTTGATGATAAATTATATGTGGACTTTACTAATCACATAGGATTATACAGCACTGAATATATTGATACTTACTTTTGGGATAGAGTCTCAAATTAGACATAAAAAAGGCAGGCGTTATGCCTGCCTATAAAATCAAAATTTATGTAGAAGTTTACTCTTCTGCATCGGTACCATAGGCGCGAATACGATCAGCCACTCCCGCAGGAAGAGAAATCGTATCATACAATCCAGCAGTAGCTTGCATGAATGCAGTACGCTCATCAGTAGTCATTCTGTTGACGGTAATTCCTTCATTCGTGCACTTGATCTCAAGGTCAAACATTTCATCAACAGACCATTCTTGTTCCGCCTCTGCGGTAAGAATTGCTGCGTCTGCAATTTTGCCACGAAGTCCAGAACTTTTATCCAAAGACTTCCAAAACGCTTTGCCACAAACAATAGCTGCAACATTCATAGAATGTCGTGTATCATTGAGAGTCTTCATGACATCATCGCCTTCATTGGCGAAGAACTGAGTGTAGTTAGCATCTGCAGCAGCGACGGTGCCATCTGTGACGGCTTGTTTGATCTGCTCTACTTCAAGAGCAACAGGAGTAGCACCAATTGCTTCAAAAGTTTTTTTAGCAATTTCGTTGTCGTCGCATCGAATGGAAACCCCTAACAGATCATCGGTTGTATCGATTTCTTTAGTAGCAGGAATCATATTGTATCCACCAGCAAAAGTATATCCCAGACCCCTAACTACAGCATCTTCACCGTCGAATAGTCCTTTCAAAAGATCAATTCCAACTTGACCCGCTAAGGCGTTACCTGCCTCAACATAACTACTAAACAAATAAGGCATATCAAGAACTCTCAAATCTGAATTGAGTTCAGCCAACTTGGACGTATATACCTGACACATTTCCAACTTACCCTCTCGGATGAGAGTAATAAAATCATTCCTGCTAACTGCTACGCCTTCGTTGTACTGTGTAGCAAACTCGGATAGGGTCAGAATTTCAACTTCAAACTCCCCAGGGGCAAGTCGCTCAATTTCAGTAGCAAACTTCTCAGCAGTACGACGAAAAAGCTCAATAGGTTCATGTACCCAACGTACTTTTTTCATGCCTTATTGACTTATGGTTATACACTGTATTTATTGTAATGCAACCGTTCCTAAATTAGTATGATGCTTGTGAAAGGATGAAACCTAAATTTATTTTGTTTCTTGGAGTAGGGTGGTCAGCAACAACTCCACTGTTTGCATCTATCAAAGAACATTTACTCTACGGCATTGAGAAGGAATGGTTTTATCCCCAGATGTTGTTTGAAAGGAATTTTTACAAGTTTACAAATGATCATTTATGGAGAAAATCTTTAGATAAACTCAAGGTAAGAATAAGAAAATTTAGAGAGGGTGAGATACAGTTTCATGCTATATCGAAGCACGATGTGTCAGAAAAAGCATTGAGTATCATAGAGCATCATGATCCTACTATCGAGAGATATATTGATTTTTACAAGTGCCTTTGGGAAGAGAAGAGTTGCAACCAGACAGCACTGGCAGATTTTACAAATACCACTTCTGAATGTCTACAACATGGGAAGAAAGGTGTTGAATGGTATAAAAAATTTGTATCAAAACTGAATGAACATTTTGATGTTACTCAAGTAGCAATTTTTAGAGATCCTGTTAGGAGGTTTTTCTCAAACGAGTGTTGGCTTTATGACAACGCTGAGTTAGTAGATGCTCCCATAGGTAAACGTAGTATAAAAGATTGGTTTGAACATCGCATAGAACATCAGATTCCTTATGCCAAACTTATCAAGACTGCCATGTCTTGTGGTAAGACTGAATTTTTTGTTATGGAAGACGTATGGGAATCTGATACTGAAAACCAAGTTGCTCGACTACAAAAACTTCTTGATGTTGATAGAGTAGAATTATATGACAATGCCTACTGCCCTGATAGAGGATCTAAAGCAATTAGATATAGTAACCTAGTAGACCAATGGACTAGTGATTCATTTGATATGCCAGATGATTTATATTATAAACTCAAAAAAATGATGAGTTTTCAGTACGAAGATTGGATAAAAATATATGACAAATTGCCTGAAACTTGGGGCAGTCCTGCAGACTATAAGAAGAATCAAAGTTTACCGATAGGGAGACTACAGCACAAAGAGAACTTTGTTTATCCAGAGTTTTATGAAGAGATTGATGGTCAAAATTATTGTCATAACTAGTAAAGTGATTGTATAAAAAAATGAAACCTAAATTTATACTATTTGTTGGTTATGGATGGGCAGCAACAACTCCATTATTCAATTCCCTAAAAGAACATCTACTTTTTGGTACTCAAAAAGAGATGCATTATTTTGAATTGATCTGGAAAAAACATTATTACAAAGATCCTAAAAACTGGGGGAAAGGAGCCAAAGACCGTAGGGGATGGGAGAAAACTTTTGAATTACATTTAGCACGTGTCAAATAGGCCAGGTATGGTGAAGATAATTATGATCAAAATATTTTTGTGCCAGATAAAGCATTTGATATTCTTGAAGATCCTAATACTTGTATAGAAAACTATATCAATTTTTATAAATCCATTTGGGAAAAACATGCAGATGAGGGCAAGATACTTGCAGATTGGTCAAACTCAAATATTCTTCCGATAAACGATAAAACAGTAGGACTGCCTTTGTACAAAGAGTTTATACAAAGACTACAAGAACATTTTGATGTTACTCAAGTAGGAATTTTTAGAGATCCAGTTAGACGACTATTTTCACAACATGTTTGGCATTGGGACAATGCAGATCTCCTTAGAATTGATAAAAGTTTACATCATACCGTAGAAAATTACTTAGAATTCTATGCAAAAAAAGTTTTACCTTACAGTGATATTATAGATGTCACTAGAAAATATGGTAAAACTGAATTTTTTGTTATGGAAGATATATGGGAGAACGATACTAAAAATCAACTTAGTCGATTAGAAAATCTTATTGGTAAAGATATAAATTTATATGATAATGCTTACTCTCCTGATAGAGGATCTAAAGCAATTAGATATACTCTTTTGATTGATCAATGGAATACTGATTCATTTGATATGCCAGATGATTTATATTATAAACTAAAAAAAATACTTCAGTATCAATATGATTATTGGCCTAAAGTATTTGGTTGTCTTCCTGAGCAGTGGGGAACCCCTATAGACTACAAGAAAAATCAAAGTTTACCTATAGGAAGAATTGAACACGAAGGTAATTTTGTTCCTGAAGAAAATCGTGAACTAATTGATGGTGAATATTATTGGAAAGATTTCGATAATACATTTCTGCTTGATGGAATGGATGATTTTTTTACTAAATTTGAGGTTGTAAGTAAGTGATCAACAACACTTAGATGGTTTTTCTGGTTGTGGTCCTGTAGATCCTTCAGCAAAAGGATCTAATGGAGAAGGAATTCCAGTTTTATTGCAATCATCCAAAGGATTGTCTGCAACATATTGAATATACTTGTCGTTAGCATCTCGCTTCAAAATTTCAGTTACACGTTTGTCATACCATGCAACTGGGATACCAATGTCTAAGTGTTTTAGATACTCTTCTTTGTAAAGATATAAGAGTTCGTAACTAAGAAAAGTTGGGTTGGGGAATTTGGGCATTTGATCCAAGAAATACTTGGTGGTTAGTTCACCCCTCAACCGCTGTTGTTGATTACGAAGTATGTTTTGATCACGACCAATTACAACTATTTTAGTTTTGATCCCCATATTTTCGGCAGACTTGCAAAACTGCAATACGTTTGGACACCAGTGGGTCCCTTTTTCTTTGATGCCGAGGGGGACGCTAATAGAGGTAAAGTAATATTCCGACTGAGACCAATCGAAAGATTGCAATTTATTGGGGTCTCTCCAATATTCTGCAAAAGGTTCTGCAAATCTATGTGCTTCCCAATAATTGGTCAGCAAAGATTTCCACCCATAGACATCATCGTGCAATGAAAAGATTTTTGACCATAGATGGTTTCCCGATCCTTGAGGCCCAGTTAGTACAACGAGTGTCTTCATATTATGGTAACCTTCCTACTAATTATAACACCTAAATACTCCTACGCGAGAGTATATACTCTCAGTATCTAACTAGATGATCGCTACATAGCGACTACGTGAATGTCATCTCCGAATATTAGGGTCAAACGCTCAGCGATTGCTGGCAAGGTCCCACACTATCCAACAAGCCTAGAACTTGGCGAATTTGCAATCAACACAGCGGACGGCAAAGTCTTTATTGCCGCTGGTGTTGGGGCAGGTGTTACTGTACGCGAAGTTGGTATAAGCACCGGCAACATTCTTAGTGGTATCGCTACGATTACCACGCTTGAAGCAACAAATTTTAGTGTAAGTAATACTATCGTTGGTATTTCCAGCGGTGCAAACAAGGTAGATACTGCAACTGACGGTGGTAACCAATGGCACCACGTTGGATTTTTAGACAATAGAACTGGATATCAAAAGATAAAGACCAACGGTCTTACTTACAACCCCAACACTGGCAAACTCTATGCTGGTATTGGTAGTTTTGGTAAGGTCTCTGGTGAAGCAACAGTTTCTCAACTACGAGTCACTGGAATTGCCACTGTAGGCACAATCAATGCTGATGAATTTGTTGGTGATGGTTCTGGTCTTACCAACGTCAGCGTTGGTTCTGCCACATCTATTTCATCTGGAACCACAACTGCCACTCAAGGTCAGACGGCGTTCACATCACCTGGTGCTCACAATGATGGAAATAAACAACTTACTGTAGAAGCATATATCAATGGTATTCGTCAACGTAGAGGTACTGACTTTAGTACATCATCTACAAGTACGGTTACCTTGACAGAAGGTGCTACAGTCGGGGATGATGTTCAAATTCAAGTTCATTACGGGCACACTCTCGATCAAGAATCCTTTACTGCAACACAAGGTCAAACAGAATTCCCAATCTCAGGTGATGTTGCTGCACAGAAAAACTTCAAAATATTTTTGAATGGTATAAAGTTACGAAAAACTACAGACTTCACCACGGGAACAACTATTGTTCTTGCAACTGGTTGTACGATTGGGGATCAAATTGATATCTGTGGGGACACTTCAGAAGATCAATATACTGCAACTGAAGGGCAGACAACATTTATTCCTAGCGATTCAAATATTACCAACATAAACGCTCAAGTATATCTAAATGGGGTTTTACTTCGAGCAGCAGATTGGTCATTTGGAGATACTATTGTATCAATTACTAATGGCACAACTGTAGGTGACGAGATAGATGTCGTTGTAAGACGTAACTAAATAGAAAAAAAGTCTTGGAATAAATGGCGAACCCATCTACAAGACAGGAGTTAGTCGGTTACGCTAGGCGTCAACTAGGTGCTCCAGTCCTTGAAATCAACGTTGCTGATGAGCAAATTGAAGATCTGATGGATGATGCCATTCAGGTTTATCAAAATCGCCATATGGATGGCGTAGAATTGATGTACCTAAAGCATAAGATCACGCAGGACTTTCTCGATGCTACTCGTGCTAGGGCAGAAGATAAGTCAACTGGTATCACTACCAGTACCGGTACAGCAAATATTACTGGAATTGGCGTTACCACCTTTAGTTTTGAGGAGAACCAGAATTTCATCCAGGTTCCTGACGCGGTTATTGGGATCGAAAGAGTTTTCAAACTGGACAATCGTCTAATCTCGACGAACATGTTCAACATCAATTATCAGTTGATGCTGAACGACGTGTATTTTTTCAGTTCAATGGAACTGATGGGATACACAATGACTAAAAGATATTTGGAAGACCTGGATCATATTTTACATCCTGAAAAAGCAATCCGTTTCAATCGTCGGCAGAACAGACTCTATCTGGATGTTGATGGTAATAGTATGCAGGAGAATGATTACATCATTATCCGTTGCTATAGGGTTTTGAACCCCAACGACTTCCCAAAAGTATATAACGATATCTTCCTGAAACGTTACTTTACTGCTCTTCTCAAAAAGCAGTGGGGACAAAACCTAATCAAGTTCCAAGGTGTGAAATTGCCAGGTGGTGTTGAGCTGAATGGCAGACAAATCTATGAAGATGCTCTTGGAGAAATCCAAGCATTGGAAGATAAGATGGCACTTGAATATGAACTTCCTCCGCTGGATCTGATTGGATAATGGCACTAAACCCCTTCTTTCAACAAGGCACACCTGCTGAACAAAACCTCGTACAAGATCTGATAGACGAACAGATCAAAATGTATGGGGTAGAATTCGTTTATCTGCCTCGCATTTTTGTCAACACTAAAACTATTATGAGGGAGGTAACTTCTTCTAAGTTTACCAAATCGTTTCCTATTGAAGGGTATATTGAATCTTACGAAGGTTTTGATGCTGGATATAATTTACTAACAAAATTTGGAGTTCGTACCACTGCAGAGATGAAGGTTGTCATCTCTCAAACTCGCTATCTAAATTATATCACACCGTTGATGAGTGGTGCTCGTGGATTGACAAATGCACCTATACGTCCTTATGAAGGTGATCTTTTATATTTTCCGTATAGAGATCTCTTGATGGAGATCAAGTATGTTGATGATGTTAGTAACTTCTATCAACTACGTAAAAACTATACGTACACTCTGACTGTTGAACCGTTCGAGTATGAGGATGAAGTCATCCAAACTGGAGTCGGTGTAATTGATGATGACTTCAAGACTGCTGGTTACAATGCCACATTTGTTTTACTAGATGTTGGAACCACTGCATCAGCAACTGTAGGACTTGCCACTGGTATTCGTTACATTGATCTATTGAATGGTGGTACCGGTTGGAGTGCTGCCCCTACAATCAAAATCTCTCCCCCTGTAGGAGGAGGAACAACTGCAACTGCAGTTGCTATCACTAGCACTACAGGTAATAGTCAATTCAAATCAACTTATATTAGTGACATCTTTATCACTAATCCTGGTGTAGGTTACACTGCAGCTCCCACTATTCAATTCATCTCTGAGGATGGTCGAGGATCTGGTGCAGTCGCAAGAGCTGCTATCTCTACCACTGGAGGTATTGGTCCAGTTACTATAGGTAATGTTGGATCAGAGTATATTCAATCTGATCCTCCATCAATTACTTTCAATGCACCTCCTTCTGGGGGACATATTGCCAAGGCACTTGCAGTCGTAGATACATTAGGTCGCTTGAATACTATTCGTATCACTGATGCTGGTTCTGGATACACTTCTACACCCACAATTACTGTGGGGGCAGCAGGCACAGTTGGGGTTGGTACTTTCAATTATGGAGAAGTTATCAAGGGTCAATCCAGTTTCAGCACTGCATTTGTTACTTCTTGGGATGCCCCAAATCTTACCCTCAAAGCACGCAATCTGAGTGGCGACTTCCTTGTGGGAGAACTCATCGTGGATAACGAAGGAAGTGCGTATCGTCTAAATACCATCGATTATAATGATGACGACTTCGCTCCTAGTTATAACTCGGGAGATACTATTCAGAACGAAGCAGATAGCATCTTAGATTTTACAGAGAAAAACCCCTTTGGTGAAGTGTAATGGTTGGCAATTACTTTTACAATGAAACAATTCGGAAAACCGTAATTGCTTTCGGCACACTATTCAATAATATCAGCGTCAAAAAATATGGCACTGACGGACAAAGTATTAGTCAAATCAAAGTTCCCATTGCATACGGACCTATTCAAAGGTTCCTTGCACGGATTGAACAGCAACCAAACTTTGATGACAATATTGCTATCAGTCTACCTAGATTGTCGTTTCAGTTGACATCATACGTCTACGACGCAAGTAGAAAAGCATCTCCTATTCAAAAGTTTACAATGCTGTCACCGACAGCAAAGTCTAAAGTAAAGAAGATGTATATGCCTGTCCCATATGACTTGGGATTTAGGTTGAGCTTTGCAGCAAAACTGCAGGACGATGCACTACAAATCATTGAGCAAATTTTACCATTTTTCCAACCTTCTTACAGCGTGACTATCAACATGCTTGAAGGAGTAAGTGAGAAGCGTGATGTTCCTTTTACTCTAACAAACGTTGGGTTTGTTGATGAGTATGAGGGAGACTATTCAACACGCAGATTTATACAATATGATCTTGATTTCGTAGCGAAGACGTATTTCTATCAAGAAGTGCCTACGGACGAAAATGGAATTATCAAAAAAGTTCAAGTGGATTATTCTTCCGCTCTGCGTGCTCCAAGGGAACAGAGATACACCGTTGTTCCCCAAGCAGCCAAAGATTATAATGACGATCAATCGGGAAAAATTACTGCCGCCGTCGATAAAATAAAAACTCTTATCAAGGTAGCAAATGGATCACAGTACACAGTGGGTGCATACATTGAAATAAACAATGAAGTCATGCGAATCAAAGAAATTGATTCTAATAATTTGATTGTTCAAAGAGGTGTATATAATACAAATATTGTTGCTCATGCAGAAAACGATGTAATCAATCTGGTAAATAGTGTTGATAATGACCTAATTGAATTTGGGGATACATTCGGTTTCAGTGAATCTAGATCATTCTTTGATGCAGATGGAAAATCGTTTAGTCCCAAAACTGGTACTGATGTATGAGTCAAAATTTTGATGCTATCGACAAAGCACTAGAAACTAAATCTGAGATTGTAAAAGAAACAAAAGCAATCGCAAAGAAACTGAGACCTGACGACGGCGATAAGGATTATGAATACTCTCGTGCCCAACTCTATAACTTAGTTGAGAAGGGGCAAGAAGCAGTAAATGGCATCCTTGATGTCTGTATGGATACTCAGCATCCTAGAGCATATGAAGTTGCTGGTCAGTTGATCAAACACGTCGGTGATGTCACTGATAAGATCGTTGACTTGCAGAAAAAAATGAAGGATCTGAATGCAGAGGAAGGTCCCAAAAACGTCACTAACAATGCCTTGTTTGTAGGTAGCACAAGTGAACTACAGAAAATGATCAAGAAAGGACTACTAAATAATACGGACAATTAGTATCACTATGTCTTTCAGGAAACCTATCTACGAAGCGCCTGGTGATGCGTTCGCTCGCATGAGTGATGACCAGTTCAAAGATTACCAGAATAAAAATCCTGGTGCTGCACAAAAGGCGGCACAGGTAAGGAAGCAAGCACAAGCACGTGCCAATAAATCCAACAACACATCTACCAATACACCAGCAAAATCTTCAGGAAAGAAGGAGGTAGGAACCAGTGCCCTTGCCAAGCGTGGCGGTCTTGTCAAAAGTAATTCACAAGGCAATCAGTCTAATAAGGTTGGTGGCTCTAGTGGTAGCAAGCGTGTTGGTGCTGCTGGGGGCAAGGCAGTAGACATGGGTGTGAAGAAGGTGAAGGTCCGTGATGTAACTCCTGGACAAAAGAAAATTTCTGGTTCTTCTTCTTCATCGGATTCCGTTTCAGGAGGACAAAAGAAACTTTCTAGTGCTGGATCGAATCAAAACCGTCCCCCTTCTGGGGCAGGTACTGATAGAGTTGCTCAAGGTGGTGCACTTGCGAAGAGAGCACCTGAGAAAAAGACTGGCGGACCTACCAATTACACCGCAAAGAAAAATTATGTCAAGGCGAAGAGAGTTGCTGGCAAACTTGGTGCTGCAGCACAAGTTGCAGGAAAGGCCGCAGTTGTTGCAGGAAAAGTTGGTAAGTACGCAATTGGAAACACTGCGGCTGCTTTTGGCAAGTCTAGTTGGAAGAAAGAATCTAAAGAACTAAAGACATTCAGTCAGTTCATGATTGAGAGTCGAGGAAGGTAATTTATGGCTGGGAGTGACGTATATCTTGGTAATCCCAATCTAAAAAAGGTAAACACTAAGCAAGAGTTTACCGAAGAAAATATCATCGAATTTGTTCGATGTAAAAATGACCCTGTTTATTTTACAGAAAAGTACATAAGAATTGTCAACGTGGACGAAGGTCTTGTCCCGTTCAACATGTATAAGTTTCAAAAGAAACTTATCAGAAATTTTCATAAGCATAGATTCAATATATGCAAGATGCCTAGGCAGACTGGAAAGTCTACCACTGTTGTATCGTTTCTTCTCCACTACGCGATCTTCAATGATAACGTCAACATCGGAATCCTCGCAAACAAAGCGGCAACAGCTAGAGATCTCCTCGGCAGATTACAACTGGCGTACGAAAACCTGCCGCGCTGGATGCAGCAAGGCATCATAGCTTGGAACAAAGGATCTATGGAACTGGAAAACGGTTCTAAGATCATTGCTGCATCTACCTCAGCATCTGCTGTTCGAGGTATGTCTTTCAACATCATCTTCCTGGACGAGTTTGCGTTTGTGGCAAACCACTTGGCAGATGATTTCTTTGCGTCGGTATATCCTACAATCTCATCTGGTAAATCTTCCAAAGTAATTATTGTATCTACGCCTCATGGCATGAACCACTTCTACAGGATGTGGCATGATGCTGAGCGTGGTAAGAATGAATATGTTCCCACGGAAGTGCACTGGTCTGAAGTGCCAGGAAGAGATGCTAAGTGGAAAAAGCAAACCATTGCTAACACGTCAGAGCAACAGTTCAAGATTGAGTTTGAGTGCGAATTCCTAGGATCTGTTGATACTCTGATAGCAGCATCAAAACTGAAAGCACTGGTCTTTGAAGACCCAGTGAAAAGGAATGGCAAGTTATCTCTATATGAAACTCCACGTGAAAAACATGAGTACGTTATTACAGTTGACGTTGCACGTGGTGTAGGCAAAGACTATAGCACGTTCTGTGTTTTTGATATCACAGAGTATCCATATAAAATTGTCGGTGTTTATAGGGACAATGAAATCAAACCCATGATCTTCCCATCAATTATTGAGGAAGTGGGTAGGGCATACAACAACGCACATGTCCTGGCAGAGGTCAATGACATTGGTGACCAGGTGGCATCTATTTTGTTCTATGACTTGGAGTATGAAAACCTGTTGATGGTTGCAATGCGTGGGCGTGCAGGTCAGCAAGTTGGTTCTGGGTTCTCTGGTGTCAAGACTCAGTTGGGTGTAAAGATGAGTCAGGTCACCAAGAAGGTGGGTTGCTCTAACCTCAAAACTCTGGTTGAGGATGACAAACTAATCATCTGCGACTACAACATCATTGCAGAATTGACAACGTTTATCCAGAAAAAGCAGTCGTTTGAGGCAGAGGAAGGTTGTAATGATGATCTTGCTATGTGCCTGGTTATCTTTGCCTGGTTAGTTGCTCAAGATTATTTCAAGGAGATGACGGACCAGGATGTTCGTAAGAAAATATATGAAGAACAGAAGAATGCTATTGAGCAAGACATGGCACCTTTCGGTTTTGTATGCGACGGATTTGATGAGATGGGTGGGGAGACTGTTGAGTCAGATGGTACGATTTGGAAGACTGATGAGTATGGAGATCGCTCTTACATGTGGGAGTACCATTCCTAAAGTCCCACTAAATAAGCAATTCCATAAATATCTCTAGTCATCGTAGGGACAACAGGGAGTTAGAATGGCACTTCGATTAGCATCTCCGGGTATTTCTATACGGGAAGTTGACCTAACTCGTGGTGGCGTTGATTTTACAACCAACGTCGTAGCAGGTTTTGTCGGTCCCTTTCGGAAAGGACCCGTAAACGAGATTACTCGTATCAATAACGAGAAAGAACTCGTTGATGTTTTCGGGCAACCGGGAATTGGAAAGTCAGATTATCATTATGAGGTTTTTCTTTCCGCATCACACTTCCTCTCATATGGAGGAAAATTAGATGTGGTACGTTGCAAGGGTGGAGACCTTGTAAACGCAAACGCAGCGGCTGGTTACGCTCATACCACCAACCTTTTGGTTGAAAATGAGGACGATTATTACAACAATCAAGCAGACGATCTTCACTGGTACTTTGCTGCTAAGAACCCTGGTGCTTGGTCAAACCAAGTAAAAGTCGCAGTTATTGATAACTTCGCTGACCAGACTGTTACCCCTACACTTCAAACTGGTACCATTGCATCCAACGTGACCGTTGGTATGGGTGTTACTCAACATCTGACAGGGAAAACTGTTGGATTGGGCACGGTGACTGATGCAACAGGCATCCTGAAAGGTATCGTTACTGCCAAGACTGCCACAACAATCGACATCCGAGTTGTTAGCACGGTTGTTGCAGGAACTGAAACTGTTGTTGATTATCAGCAAAACTCCCAACGTGAGTTCAAGACTGGTAGTCCCCTGAACTTTGTAAACAGTTCCGGAAACACTGTTGCCATGGGGCAAACAGCGTCTTCTGTGGATTGGTATAACTCCCAGAACATTCTGACCAGCGTTGCTGACGGTGGTACTGATCTGGTGACCTTGCCTTGGCGTTCTGTTCTGAACCGCCCTCAGACCAACAACTATACTTCAAACCGTGATGGCAACAATGATGCCCTTCACATTGTAGTTGTTGATGCTGGTGGTCAAGTAACTGGTGATGTAGGTTCCGTTCTGGAGAAGTTCAGTAACCTGTCTAAGTCCAGTGACGCTGAAGTTGCTGGTGGTCGTCAGATTTACTACAAGAATTACATTGCTGAGAACTCTGAGTTCCTCTGGGCAGGTGTTTCGCTGGTGAACGGCACCGACAACTTCAACAACACGTCACCTATTGCTTCTGGATTTAGTGCTGGGTTTGCACCTATCACTTCTGGTGCTGGTGCTTGGGGTCAAGAATCTAAAGACCTCAAGTTCAACCTGGTAGGTAACGTCAAGTATACCTTACTGGGTGGTCTAGACTACACCGGTATCGGAGTATTTGATGCACCTCTAGGAGACATCCTAACTTCTTATAACAAGTTTGCCGATCCTGTAGACAGCGACATTCGCTTCCTCCTTCAGGGTGGTGCCTTCAAGAGTAAAGAAGAAGAGCAGGCAAAAGCAAACAAGATGATCCAAATCTGCGAATTGCGGAAGGATTGCATCGCGTTTATTTCACCCTGCCGGAGTTCTCAAGTCAATGTGACTGAGTCTTCTGACAAACTGAAGAACACTCTTGAGTTCTTCTCACCTATTACCTCCAGTTCATACGCCGTCTTCGACTCTGGTTACCAGTACGTATACGACCGCTTCAATAAGCAGTTCGTCTACATGCCGATTTCTGCTGACATTGCTGGTCTTTGTGCACGGACTGACCGGGATAATTTCCCATGGTTCTCTCCTGCAGGTCAGGCACGTGGTGGTCTGAACTTTGCCATCAAACTGGCATTCAACCCAGGGCAAGATTCCCGAGATCAGCTCTATTCAAACCGGATCAACCCTGTCATCTCTCAACCTGGTGGCGGTATTATCCTGTTCGGAGACAAGACGGGTCTTTCCTTCGAGAGTGCGTTTGATCGCATCAACGTTCGTCGCCTCTTCATCACCCTGGAGAAAGCGATTGAGAACGCTGCTAAGTCTCAACTCTTTGAACTCAATGATGCTGGAACTCGTTCCAACTTCATCAACATTGTCGAACCTTTCCTCCGCGACGTGCAAGCGAAGCGTGGTCTAACCGACTTCCTGCTCGTCTGCGATGAGACGAACAACACCCCCGAGGCAATCGACCGCAATGAGTTTATTGCTGACATCTACCTCAAACCCGCCCGCTCGATCAACTTCATTGGTCTGACGTTTGTTGCTACCCGCACTGGCGTTAGCTTTAGCGAAGTCGTCGGCACCGTCTGATCAATAGGAGAATCAACTAATGGCTTTAGATAGGAACATTTTTTCCATACCAAACAACGAACGATCTATTGACTCGTTCAAGTCTCGTCTGACGGGCGGCGGTGCTCGCGCTAATCTCTTTGAGGTTGAGATGGACTTCCCTTCGGGAGTCGGCATCTTTGATGAAGACATCGAAGACACCACATACCGGATGATGATCAAGGGAGCACAACTCCCTGCATCAAACATCCAGGAAGTGATCGTCCCCTTCCGGGGTCGTCAACTCAAAGTTGCTGGGGATCGCCGTTTCGATCCTTGGACCATCACTGTAATCAACGATGGTGACTTCAAAATTCGCGAAGCATTTGAGCGGTGGTCAAACTTTATCACCAAAGTGTCTGATGGTTCTGGAACTGTCAACCCCAGTGAGTATTATGCTGACTGGACTGTGAACCAATTGGGTCGTGCAAGCACTAACCTCAATGTTCAGGGTAAGGACAACCCCGCACAACTTCCTGTACTGCGTCGCTACTCAATGAAGGGTTGCTGGCCTAGTGCTGTTGGTGCTGTTGAGTTGTCTTATGACTCTGCAGATACCATCGAAGAGTTCCAGGTTACACTACAGGTTCAGTGGTGGGCTGCTTATGACGGCAATAACAGTGGTTCTGTGGTCTGATAAATATATCGATTAGACCAACTACCCTATTATTATGACCAAACTTTTTGGTTTTTCAATTGATGATGAATCAAAAAAGTCGAAAGGTGTAATCAGCCCTGTCGCTCCTAACAAGGAAGACGGATCTGATTACTACCTTTCTTCGGGTTTTTATGGACAGTATGTTGATATTGAAGGTGTCTTCAGGACCGAGTTTGATATCATCAAACGCTACAGGGATATGTCCCTGCATCCAGAATGCGACACTGCTGTAGAGCACGTAGTCAATGAGGCAATTGTCTCAGACCTAAATGATTCCCCCGTGGAAATTGACCTTGACAACCTTCAAGTCGGTCAATCTCTCAAGAATGTTATTCGTGATGAGTTCAAGAATGTAAAAGATCTTCTTGAATTTGATAAAAAGTCGCACGAAATTTTCCGCAACTGGTATGTGGATGGGCGACTGTACTACCACAAGGTAATCGACGTACAGAAACCTGACGAAGGTATCAAAGAGATTCGATATATCGACGCCCTCAAAATCAAGTTGATGAGGGTCAAACCTGCAGACAAGAGTAAAGGCATTCCTGACATGCCTATGCCTGACAACTCTGCAATTAGTGTTACCAAAGATACTAAGATTCAAGAATTTTATACTTACTACCCTGCAGGTGTAGCACAGAAGTATGGTTCTGTTGCAGGTAAGGGCGTACGAATCGCTAAGGATTCTATCTGCCATATCACCTCTGGTCTTATTGATCGCAATAAAAAACTTACTCTTTCTTACCTACACAAGGCAATCAAGGGTCTGAACCAACTACGGATGATCGAGGACTCCCTCGTTATCTACCGTTTGTCGCGTGCACCTGAACGTCGTATCTTCTACATCGACGTTGGCAACCTACCAAAGGTCAAGGCAGAACAGTATCTGCGTGACGTGATGAGTCGTTACCGGAACAAGTTGGTGTATGACGCTAACACTGGTGAGATCAAAGATGACAAGAAGTTCATGTCCATGTTGGAAGACTTCTGGTTGCCTCGCCGTGAAGGTGGTCGTGGAACAGAAATCACCACACTTCCTGGAGGTCAGAATCTAGGTGAACTTGCTGACATTGAATACTTCCAGAAGAAACTATATCGTTCATTGAACGTTCCTGAGTCTCGCATCGCTGGTGATAGTGGATTCAACATGGGTCGCTCTAGTGAGATCCTTCGTGACGAACTGATGTTTAGTAAGTTTGTGGGTCGTCTCCGCAAGCGTTTCTCTGCACTGTTCCTTGATCTACTGAAAACTCAGTTGATTCTCAAGAACATTGTTACTCCCGAAGATTGGGAGAAGATGGCAGAGCATATTCAGTTTGACTATCTGTATGACAATCACTTTGCAGAACTCAAAGAAACTGAGTTGATGAATGAAAGGTTGAACGTCATGGTTCAAATTGAACCTTACATCGGTACCTACTACTCACGTGATTATGTGAAGCGTAAGATCTTACGTCAGACCGACGAAGAGATTCTTGAAATGGAACAGGAGATGGAAGAGGAGAATGCAACAGGAGTAGGAGTGCCGTTAGAAACTCAAAATGCGATCATGCAAGGTCAGATTGAGAACGGTCAGATTGGCAATAATCAGAACGGTCAATCGGGCAAAGTCCCTACCGATCCTAAGGATGGAGATGCGCCCCTTCTAGATATCAAGAAAGCCAAGATATAAATAACCTTTAGCGTTTCTACTACTTCATAATGGATACTGATCAGCTTCTCGATATGATGGGTTCTAAGGAATCCACTCCCAGTGAAATTCATGATGCCATCAAAACTCTGTTGACTCAAAAGTCAGCAGACAAAGTTGGGGAAGTTACTCCTGCTGTTGCGGCAGGTATTTTTGGAGATACTTCAGGCGAAGATGCTCCAGCAAATGAAGTAGAGACTGAGACTGAAACTGAAACCGAAGAGGAGTCCGAGTGATGCAAGCACTGAAACTTGTAGCCGACCATGGTGAACTGTCAAGTAATGATGCAACCACGGTTGCGTCCAGTGCCGTCACTATTCAAAGTGGTCTGTTATATCTGGCATGTAGTTCTGAGAAAAAAAGTGGACACATCTCTGTGTGTAACACTATCGCAGAAGCTGGCATCGGATCGTTTCATATCGAGAAAGGACATGGGTTCCTCTATCGTTATGGTCACCCGGCACATGCCAAGATTATTGGTGTCACTAAAGGTACATCGACGGTCATGGCGATCGATTTTCCAGACACAAAAATCAAGGTAGGAGATTTCGTAACTATGACCGGCGCTGCTGTCGGTGCATATAACAGCACTTTGGCACACGTTGAAGTCACTGCGATTTCTGATCCTCAGTCATATAATGCTTACTCTAAGACCATTACGGTCGATGCTGACACAGCATCATTAGGAGATTTTACTGGAACTGCAGAGATTTCTAAGTCCGTCATTGTGCGACTTGCTCCCGAAACTTCTGATGGTTGCACTATGCATGTACACGAGGTCAATCTAGCATGAAACTTATCTCAGAAGAAATTGAAGCAGTAGATATTCTTACCGAAGAAAAAGACGGTAAGAAAACTCTCTATATTCAAGGACCTTTCCTTCAAGCAGAAGTTGTAAACCGGAATAAGCGGTGCTATGGCCTCGGCACTATGGTCAAAGAGGTTGCTCGTTACAACGAATCTTACACCAATAAAGGTCGTGCCCTTGGTGAACTGGGTCACCCAGATGGTCCCCAGATCAACCTGGATCGAGTGTCCCATAAGATTGTGTCTTTGACCCAAGAAGGTAATAACTTTGTAGGTAAGGCACAAATTTTGTCTACCCCTATGGGCAAGATCGCTGAGTCCCTCATTAGTGAGGGTGTAAAACTTGGCGTTTCCTCTAGGGGAATGGGATCCATTACTCAGCGTGATGGTATCAGTTATGTTGGCGAAGATTTTATGCTCGCCACCGCTGCTGATATTGTTGCCGATCCTTCTGCTCCCGACGCTTTTGTGGACGGAATTATGGAAGGGAAAGAATGGGTCTGGGAAGGCGGTATGCTTCGCGAAAAGTCTTGTAAGGCAATCGAAGAGAGTATAAATACCGCTGTAGATGAAGGAGTGCTTGAGGCACACAAGTTGCGCCTTTTTGCACAATTCCTTTCAGATCTATAAAACTCTAAATAATAACAGCAATAACTAGGACTTACGGAAACTAACCGATGGCTGAAGCGAAACAAACACTAGATGAAATGGAGAACCAGGTTACTAAAGGTGCAGCTAAAGCGGATCCTATGCCAAAGGCTCCCAACTACGTGCCTGATAACGCCGCGATCGAAGATCTCGGTGGACCAACTCCTACTAATTCCAGACCAGATGACGACAGCAATAAGCTGAAGACACCTGGCGCATCCTTTGCCCAATCAGGCGACGTTCAATTTAGGAACGCTGCTGGCAAAGTTCAACTTCCAGGACCTGCTGCTCTGAAGAGCACTGGTTATGGAAAAGGTGCCAACGAAGAAACCGAATCCGAGGAAGAGGTGGTTGCAGAAACCCCCGAAACCAAAGATCCTGTTGTTGCTGAAGAAGAGCAAGTCGAAGCCATCGATATCGATGTGTCTGAAGACGTTGCTGCTCTGCTCGAAGGAGAAGAACTCTCTGCCGAGTTCCAAGAAAAGACCGCTACAATCTTTGAAGCTGCTGTACGTAGCAAGATTGATCAAGTGGCAAGCACTCTGGAAGCTCAGTTCAGCGAAGCATTTGACCAAGAGGTCGCTAGCTTCAAGACTGAGATGACCGAGCGTGTTGATTCATACCTAGAGTTCGTTGCGAACGAGTGGATCAACGAGAATGCGCTGCAGGTCGAATCAGGAATCCGAGGTGAACTTTCGGAATCCTTTATGACGGGTCTCAAGACCCTTTTTGAAGAACATTATGTTGAAATCCCTGAAGATAAATATGATGTCTTAGAAGCGATGACTTCTAAGTTAGATGAAATGGAGACAAAACTCAACGAACAGATCGACAGCAACGTCGCATTGACTCAGCGACTGTCGGCGTCTGTTTCTGACAACATCCTCGATGAAGTAAGTGAAGGTCTGGCACTGTCCCAAAAGGACAAGCTTTCGGAACTCTCTAAAGGTGTTGAGTTTGAAAGTGAAGAACAGTACCGGGAAAAGCTCGCTACTTTGAAGGAATCGTATTTTACGAAACCTGTAGTTGAGTCCCAAGAAGTTAGCAGCGAAGAGAGCATCGTCGAAGATCATTCTCCGGCAATGAATGCATATCTCAGTGCTCTAACTAAGTTCCAATAGTATTAGAACAACACCCCCAACACCCTAATAGGTATACCCAATGTTCAATTCTGGATCCCTCCAGAAGAAGTGGGCACCTCTGCTAGAGGCCGAAGGACTTGATTCAATCAAGGACAACCACCGCAGAGCTGTAACAGCCCAACTTCTCGAAAACCAAGAACGTTTTCTCCGTGAGGAGCGTGCATTCCTGAGCGAAGCACCCCCTACGGTCAACACAGATCCCGGCGGCGCAGGCGTTGCTGGTTTTAGTGGCGGCGCTGGTGCCGCTGGTCCTGTCGCAGGTTTCGACCCTGTGCTGATCAGCTTGATCCGTCGCTCCATGCCCAACCTGGTCGCTTATGACCTCGCTGGTGTTCAGCCGATGAACGGTCCTACTGGACTGATCTTCGCAATGCGTTCACGCTACGACAATCAGTCTGGCACAGAAGCATTCTTCAACGAGCCCGATTCGGCATTCTCCGCACAGAACTCTGCTGCCAGCTTGGCACAGGGTGACTACACCGGAGCAACTGATGGTGGCACTGCTGTTGGTTTCGGTACGACCGCCCAAGGTGGTAGCAACCCATCCATCCTCAACGGTGGTGCAGACAACGCTTACAGCACTGGACAAGGTTTCAACACCCAAGCTTCTGAAGCACTGGGCGATGGTTCCTCGAACGACTTCCGTGAGATGGCGTTCAGCATCGAGAAAGTCTCGGTGACCGCCAAATCACGTGCCCTGAAGGCCGAGTACAGCCTTGAGCTTGCTCAAGACTTGAAGGCAATTCACGGTTTGGATGCCGAAGCGGAACTCGCCAACATCCTCAGCACTGAAATCCTTGCTGAGATCAACCGCGAGATCATCCGTACGATCTACAAGTCCGCCGAAGCTGGTGCTCAAACAAACACTGCCACAACTGGCGTGTTCGACCTTGACACCGACAGCAACGGTCGTTGGATGGTTGAGAAGTTCAAAGGAATGATCTTCCAACTGGAGCGTGATGCTAACGCCATCGCACAAAGAACTCGTCGCGGGAAGGGTAACATCCTCCTTTGCTCCGCTGATGTTGCTTCTGCCCTGACCGCCGCTGGTCAACTGGACTACACCCCCGCCCTGTCATCCAACATGAATGTTGATGACACCGGCAACACCTTCGCTGGTGTGCTCAACGGTCGCTATCGCGTCTACATTGACCCGTTTGCTGCTAACCTGAGTGCTGATCAGTATTACGTGATGGGCTACAAGGGTTCTAACCCTTATGACGCCGGTCTGTTCTACTGCCCTTACGTGCCCCTGCAGATGGTTCGCGCCGTTGGTCAGGACACCTTCCAGCCAAAAATCGGATTCAAGACTCGCTACGGCATGGTCGCGAACCCCTACGCCGAAGGCACCACACAGGGTCTCGGACGTATCACTGCTGGTTCCAACCGCTACTACCGTCGCGTCAAGGTCCAAAACCTCATGTGATCACGGATCACATACTTTACAGAGACTCCTTCGGGGGTCTCTTTTTTTATGTGTATGTAATTACAATCTTTCTATGCTGAGTTTTCTTATCACAGCAGAAGTAATATGTTGCTTTTCCATCTAGTAGACCAGTTGCTCTAGCAATGAGATCCATAGCAGCAAGTCTATCCGCTTCAGGACCTGCTTCAGGTTGCTCTCTATGCTTCTTCCACATGTCAGCAACCATATCTACAGGTTCTGGTGTCTGATAAGGTGGTGACGGTTGTGATTGCCACTCGTCTAGTTTCTCTTGTGTAGTATCTGCAATACGAAAAGGAGTACCGTCCTGAATAAACTCTTCGTTCATTTCTTGAAATGTTTCTGGCGTGATCTTCATATTATTTTTCATCAACCAACATGGTTTGCAAAGAGGAACCATCATCAACTGAGGACACTGATTCGCTGGAGTTAGTTTACCACAGGAACTACATTCTGTCTCCCACATTTTCATAATGTTCTATTCAATCTAGTTTCTGCTTGATCTGGGAAGTCTCTAGGTCTACTGTCAGTTGCGTTATCAGTCTTAGGAGAACCCTCGTTCGCCTTCATAGTATGCTGATAGTTTGGTCGTGGGTATCTCATATAGAATGGATCAGGCATCCAGTATGTTACCTGCCATTCTTGTTCGGGACATAGTTCAAGATGCTTCTCTACACTATGAGAGAAACTGCCGAGTTGAATATAACCATCGTGAGTGATACATCTGCCGTTACCAGCATCAACCACGAACATCATCTTGCTACTCATAGCAGTTCTTGCTCTGGGTTGAGATTTTTTACAAATTGCACAGGGTCTTGCTCAGACTTGTGTACCCAATGATAACGCATGCATTCAAACATGGGATCCCACATTGTAACACACGTGTAATCAGATTTTTTATTTTCAGTCGTCACGATTTTTGACTTTATTTATAGTAATGTAAAAAAGATAGAAATGTTAGTAAATAAAGACAAAGTTACCTAGATAGTATTAGGATTAGGAGGACCTATGAAATGAAACCCTCAACTATTTTATGTTTCTTACTATGAGTTCACCTTACACAATTTTATATGCATAACATAATCTCTCGCAACATTTTATCCGAGTGGGGTAGATTAGAACGATCTGTAGAATCTTTAGAAGAAACAGACACACAGATAGAGAAAATCAACGACTACTTTGAATGTATTATTGAATGTGAGGACGGTGCGTCTGCCTGTAAACGAATATGTAAAGAGATCTTAGTATAGGCATCGACAACCTGAACCCCCTCTTGAGTTAGAGGGGGTTTTTTGGTATAGTAAATAGGGTAACGTCATTGCAACCATGAAAGACCAGAACGCTATTTTGTCTTCAGAAAGCAAACAGGTCAAATGGAACCGTGGATTAGACCTCTTTATTGAATCAGTTTTGAAACCGGATTCAACACTTAGGGATTGTGCTCACAACCAGCAATGCTATAATGAACTAATGGATGTCAGGAAAGACGTTCTTGAATACCTGAAATCTAAACGTTGGCATGCCTAAAAATTCAGTAACTAGGGAAGAGTTGATCACCCGAGTTCTCAAACTAAAAACAGAATTGTATGATGGTTCTTGGTCCGCTAAAAACAGGGACTGGCACGAAGGTGGACATACTTCTTTGAATAAAGTCCTTGATATATTAGAAGAGTATCGCCTCTAAATAACTCGATGCTGCAACTAGGTTTTGGAAACCGGTGTTAGAGGTGCTACTCCTCCATATAAACTAAACGAACCTACGAACAGGAACTTCCTGAGTGTCGTTGGGTTCGATTTTATTTTGAATCGTTGCCCTAAGGTTAGTTTTTACTGTAACCAGGCAAATATTCCAGACATTACTTTAGGAGTAGCACAACAGACAACCTATTTGAGAGACATTCCTGTCCCTGGAGACAAACTTCAGTATGGAGATCTGTCTCTTCAGTTTATGGTTGATGAAAACTGCGAAAATTATTTGCAGATCTATGACTGGATCACGGGACTGGGGTATCCAGAGTCCTTACAGCAGTATGATGATCTAAAACGAAACAGCAGGTTCTATCCTACTGAAGATGCTCCATTCAATGAGCGTTCTGATGGAACTTTGATTGTCTTGAACAGTGATTATAACCCAGCGGTGAAAATCAAATTCAAGGAAATGTTCCCGATCAGACTGTCAGGCATACCTTTCAGTGCTATTGAGACAGAAGAACGTTACTTTACAGCATCAGTAACCTTCAAGTATACTATTTTTGATATGATTGATGTCCTTGGAAAGAAAGTCTAGTCCTCTTAGTCTCGAAAACATCCAAGAGATGTGGACTAATGATGCCAAAATGAATCAGGATGAATTGGATACGGAGTCACTCAAGATTCCCCAATTACATGCCAAGTATTATGGACTATATAATACAATCCTACTGATGAGGAAACAAAACGAACAAATTTACAGTTCGTTGTTGCTTCAAAGGAGAAATTTTTACACTGGTAAGGCAACTGCTGCTGTATATGAAGCAGAACCATTCCCTTACAAGATCAGAGATAAGGATGACCTCAAGTTATATCTTGAGTCTGACGAGAAGTTATCCAAAACGAGACTAAAAATTGAATACTTTGATTCAATGCTGAAATACTTGGAAGAAATTCTAAGGCAAGTAACGAATCGTACGTATCAAATCAAAAATGCCATCGAATGGCGGCCATTCTCTTCTGGTTATGGCTGATCTTATCATAAAAAAGAAGAATGAAGTATATCTTATCATAGAATGTGACCCACATATACAGCATGAACTTCAAGACCAGTTTACTTTCGAGGTTCCTGGTGCAAAATTCATGCCTCAATACAGAAGTAAGTATTGGGACGGTAAAATTAGATTATTCAATGTTCAGAAAGGAGAAATCTACGTAGGTCTTCTGGATAAAGTTTGTCAATTTTGTAAAAGATATAATTATACCTTTGAATTCAAAGACTCAAAGCACTATGGTCTACCCTACCAAGAAGATCCCGGTATTTCTGTACGAGGAGTACAGGATTGGTTGGGGGTAATCTCCAAATATACTCCTAGAGACTATCAAGTTGATGGTGTCTACGACGCCTTGAAAAGAAAACGACGATTGATTATTTCCCCGACCGGTTCGGGCAAGTCTTTGATGATCTACGCTGTTGTGCAGTATCATGCTGCCCATCAAAGAAAGATCTTGGTCATTGTTCCTACCACATCCCTGGTAGAACAGATGTATAAAGACTTTGATGACTATGGATTGGATGCTGATAAAGAGTGTCATAGAATCTATGGTGGTAAAGATATGAACAGCGACAAGACTGTTATTATATCAACTTGGCAATCAATTTACAAACTAGATAAGAAATGGTTTAGGCAATTTGACGTAGTTATTGGTGATGAAGCACATAACTTCAAGTCTAAATCTTTGGTAGGCATCATGACCAAGATGCATGACACTGCTTATCGTTATGGGTTTACTGGTACATTAGATGGTACCCAAACTCACAAATGGGTATTAGAAGGATTGTTTGGTCCCTCGTATAAAATTATCAATACAAAAGAACTTCAAGATGCGGGGTACTTAGCAAAACTGAACATCAAAGTTCTTCTTCTCAAGCATAAGCAAACTCCATTCGAGACCTATGAAGATGAAGTGCAGTATCTAATTGGTCATGAAAAAAGAAATAAGTTTATAAAAAACCTAGTCCTAGACATAAAAGGCAACACATTGATTCTGTTTAGTCGGGTTGCCGCACATGGAGAGGTTCTTTTCAACCTCATAAATACTGGTGACCGAAAGGTATTTTTTATTCATGGAGGTGTTGATGTCGAAGAACGGGAATCAGTCCGTGCAATTGCAGAGACTGAAAACGACGCCATCATCATCGCTTCTTTCGGAACTTTTTCAACAGGTATCAATATAAAGAACTTACACAACGTGGTCTTTGCATCACCAAGTAAGTCTCGAATCAGGACACTTCAATCAATCGGGAGGGTGCTACGGAAGAGTGATTCTAAAGTGAATGCAACTCTATACGATATAGCAGATGATTGTAAGAAGGGTCAAAAAACAAACTACACGCTGAACCATCTTATAGAACGTATCAAATACTATAACGAAGAAAAGTTCAACTATGACATCATCCAAATCAAGCTCTGACAATCCGTATGACGAGTTCATAGCAGCAGTCAAGCTGGTTTCTGGTGAAGAGATTCTTTCTATGGTTATGGTTATTGCAGATGATGACGATAAAATCATTTTTGATAATCCTATTATCTGTGAAGAGATCCGTTCAAGAGGAGGTAAAGGTACTCCAGTAGGTTATAAGTTTGAACCTTGGATGAGATTGACAGATGAAGAAGTCTTCATTGTAGATATGGATCGTATTATTACTATCTCTGAAATAAAGGATGAAGATGTAATCAATACCTATAAGAACATTATTGCTTCAGGGTTCACTAGAGAACATCCTGAACTCTCTAAGGAGATGGGGTTTATAAACACTGTAGAGAAAGCAAGAGATATCCTTGAAGAACTCTATAAGGCAGAAGATGCCTCTAAAGATCCTAAAGATGCTTTATAGTATTCTATAGTAAGCTATATCTTCCCGATCAACCCTGACAGAGTTAGTCTATATGCATTCTGCAGTCTTGTCAAGCTGTGCTATACTATGAACATGAAGATCCAATAAGATGACCAGAAAACGTTCTGAACACTACGTAAATAACAAAGAGTTTCTTGTTGCGATCATTGCTTACAAGCAAGAGATCTCTGATGCAGAGGTACTTGGCAAACCAAAACCTCGTATTACAAACTACTTGGGTGAATGCTTCTTGAAGATTGCGACGCACCTATCGTACAAACCAAACTTTGTCAACTACATGTTCAAAGATGATATGGTTTGTGATGGTATTGAAAACTGTGTCCAATACATCAACAATTTCAACCCAGAGAAGTCCAAGAACCCTTTCGCTTACTTCACTCAGATTATTCACTACGCTTTCTTGCGTAGGATCCAGAAGGAGAAGAAGCAGTTAGAGATCCGTCAGAAGATCATTGAGCGATCAGGGTTTGATGAAGTGTTCTCTGCTGATGACAACAGCAGAAACTCCGAATACAATTCCATCAAAGATGCAGTTCAGTACAGGAACAACTACCGATGAACATTCTTTTTGAAAAGTGTGAAAAGGAAAAGGCAGAAGACAAGAGTCTTCCTTACACTGCCTATCTGGTCACATACAAAGTCGAGGGAGTTGAGACATACGACATCGCTACCTGTGGTAAAACTACAGATCTGTTTGACCACTATTACGACACCTATAAAGAAAACTTTATTAGGTTTGACCAAGCACAAGGTAGGGTCAGTCCTAAACTTTACGGGTATAAATCCCCAGAAGCTTCTAAGAAAAAGTAATGGCTTTTCTAGTCCATAATCTGCCACCCATATCGGTCAAGGTTAGGAAAGAATTTCTTTATGATCATGAGTATGGACATGGAGAATTTACTGAAGGTATCTGGGTAAGCGTCAAGAGTGTTCAGTACAAAGCACTTTACTTTGAAACTATGCTTCCTGAGTACGGTGCTTTATTTGATAAATTACCACTAAGTGCATTTGTTTGGAAAAAAGATCATGGCGATCTTTCACTAGATACGCTACAATTGTGGGACTGCTTTGATTACAATCTTACTGTAATTGAAAAACCTATACTCTCACGTTGTGAGTTCTTTGGTAAAGACAAGCAGATGCATCCTGGTGAATACATGTTCACCATAGATACTTGCCACAGCGAGTCATCTACACTAGATACTGGGTTCAGTCAAGATGATTCTGAGCACAAGTCTTTCAACATCATTAGACTTGACAACGGGCAATTTGCTGCTCAACCAAACAATCGTGTCATCTGGAAAGACATGAGTCTTATTCCAGCAGACACACAAATGCCAGACTTCAAAGTTTGCTCTCAAAACTACCGAGTTGAAAACTCGGATAAGTGGACAGTAGGACACTCTGAAGAATGGATGTACAAAACAGAGGACGGAGCATGAAAATTCTCACTCTTGAGGATTACGAAAAGGCTGGTGAATTATTCTGGCCAAAGTATTGGTACGTTTCCAAGGAACTTGGTGAAGGTGCTAAAGCAGAAGACATCCTGAAAGTCATGGAGTCTCTTGGTGGTGTTGCACTGAAACTTGCAGCAGAAGACAAAGACGGACCCTTTGGTTTCAACAAAACAAATGATCAATGAAAGTTGCTATCATCACAGACCAGCACTTTGGATTCAAGAAAGGATCTAAACTGTATCATGAATACTTTCTAAAATTCTATGAAGAAACTTTCTTTCCTATGTTGGAAAGAGAAGGTATCAAAACTGTACTTGACCTTGGAGATACTTTTGACAACCGTAAAGGTGTTGATTTATATTCTCTGGACTGGGCGAAAAGAAATTATTTCGACCGTCTTCGAGATATGGGGATATCTGTGGTTTCTGTTGTGGGCAATCACACCGCCTTCTATAAAAACACTAATGACATCAATACTATCGATCTACTCTTACGAGAGTACGATAACGTTCGTATTATTGGCGACTGCGAAGAATTAGATATTGGTGGTCTTCCTGTACTATTCATTCCTTGGATCAATCAGGAGAACAAAGAAGACACATATAAGAAGATCAAAGAATCCAAAGCAAAAGTTGCTATGGGTCATTTAGAACTCAATGGTTTTGTTGCTACTCAAGGTCATGTTATGGAACATGGCAACGACATTGAGGTCTATAAAAAGTTTGATCGTGTTTTGTCTGGTCACTTCCACACCAGGTCAAGCAACGGACAGATCTATTACATCGGTAACCCCTATGAAATGTTCTGGAGTGATGTGAATGATAAGCGTGGTTGTGTGATCTTCGATACCGAAGACCTCACCATGAAGAACGTAGATAATCCAAACACTCTATACAAGGTGATCAAGTATTCTGACACCCCTCGTCAGTTGTTCAAGTTCAGTGAGTATTCAGGAAAGATCGTCAAGGTAGTTGTATTCAAGAAGAGTAGTGATAAGGAATACGATCGCTTTATGGCAGCACTTGCCAAAGCAAACCCAGTTGAGATCAAGGTTATTGAAAAGTCAGAGTATATCTTTATGGATGCTGACTTCGCTGAACAGACAGAAGATACGATGACTCTTTTGAATAAGTACGTAGATGAATTAGAGACAAATCTAAATAAATCTAAGATCAAAGATATACTTACTGAGGCATATCAATTAGCGTGCGAGGGCATCTAAGTGCACATAATCACCCCAATCGAAACTAAAAACGAAGGAGCATTTGCTGTCGTTGATGAATCGGGTGAGAAAGTTGTATTCTTTTTTGTAGAACGTGACGATGCAGAAAGATATGTTATGATGTTAGAAAGTAATGGACTCGAATCCGAAATGGAAATCGTAGACATTGCTGACAAAGCTGCTATTGCAGCATGTGAACGAACGGGTACTAAGTACGCGATCATCAATAAGAATGACCTTGTAATCCCTATTGAATGATTCTTTTCAAAGAAATTCGTTATAAAAATTTTTTATCATCTGGTAATCAATTTACTAAAATCAGTCTAGACGCAAGCAAGGACACCTTGATTGTTGGTCAGAATGGTGCAGGTAAAAGTACGATCCTTGATGCACTGACTTTCTCGCTGTTCAGTAAACCTTTTCGTAAGGTGAACAAACCGCAATTAGTCAACAGTGTCAATGAACGTGACTGTCTGGTAGAAATTGTATTTGTAATTGGTACGACTGAATACAAGGTAGTTCGCGGAATCAAACCTAATATTTTTGAGATCCATAAAGACGGATCTAAATTGAATGAAGATTGTGATGCCAAGGAGCAGCAGCAATTTCTTGAGAAGCAGATTCTCAAACTGAACTACAAATCATTTACCCAGATCGTCATCCTGGGTAGTGCTAGTTTTGTACCGTTCATGCAACTCTCTGCAGCACACCGTAGGGAGGTCATAGAAGACCTCCTAGACATCTCTGTGTTCTCTTCTATGTCTGAGATCATCAAAGGGCGTCTGAAGGACTCCAGGGATGACCTGAAGGTGCTAGAGTTGAAGATGGATTCTGTAGCAGACAAAATTCTGATGCAGAAACGGTTCATCAAAACCCTGGAGGAGTCCTCTCAGAATGATATCACTGCCAAACAGGAGGAGATCCAGTTACTGGATCAAGAGTCAGGCGACTACCAAATCAAGATTGCGGATCTCCTGGAAGAGAGTGAAGACCTTCAGACTGCAATCGAAGGATTTACTTCTTCAGGTGATACTGTAAAAAAACTAAATCAATTCAAAGCAAAACTTCAAACGAAAGAACTTAGTTCATCAAAAGAGATCAAGTTCTTTGAAGAAAATACGGTATGCCCTACATGCACTCAGACCATTGACGATTCATTTAGGGTAAATAAGATTGAACATCTCCAGCAACTTCTAATAAAGCACGTTGATAGTCTTACTCAAATTGAGCAAGCAATCACTGCTGAGGAGGAGAAAGAACAACAGTTTCTTACTCTGCAAAAGGAGATCACTACCATCACGCATGAAATTTCTCAGTTCAATCTTAGAATCTCTAATTCAAGGAAACGAAAGTCAACTCTGGAATCAGAAATTCAAAACCTTACCGATAGCATTGAGAACCGATCTACTGAAGACGACAAACTATCAGAATACAAGGAGAAACTTCGAGGGGTATTACAGAAGCTAGAAGATACTAATAATACGTTTGACTATTTGACTCAAGGTAATCTACTGCTGAAAGACGATGGCGTAAAGAGTTCGATCATTAGGAAGTATCTTCCGATGATCAACACACTCGTCAACGATTACTTGCAGCGGATGGATTTCTATATCAACTTCACGCTAGACGAGGAGTTCAACGAGAAAATCCAGACCCCTGTCCATGAGAAGTTCTCGTATGCATCTTTTAGTGAAGGGGAGAAGATGAGGATTGACCTCGCTCTCTTGTTCACCTGGAGGGAGATTGCACGTCTGAAAAACAGTGTCGTCACTAACCTACTAATCATGGACGAAGTCTTTGATTCCTCTCTTGATGGGTTCGGTACCGAAGAGTTTTTGAAAATTGTTCGCTTTGTGATAAAGGATGCTAATGTGTTTATCATTTCTCATAAGAATGAGTTGTTTGATAAATTCAACCATAGTCTTGAATTCAAGAAAATTGGTGGGTTTTCCCAACTAGCTTGACACCTCTAAAGAAATGGTGTACTCTAAATAAGTATTCGTGCCTAGTCACGAATATTTACCAGCGTGGTCTGTCGAACCACTTCCATCTACGGGATATTTCCGTAAGTAAACTAACAACCATGATCAAGTCTTTTCTCGCAGCCTCTGCTGCTCTGTTCGCTTCAGCCGGTGCAGCATTTGCTGGACCTTATGTCAACGTAGAAACCAATGCCTCCTGGACGGGTGCGGACTACTCTTCTGCGACCACGGATTTTCACGTGGGGTACGAAGGACTCCTGGGCGACTCTGCTTCATACTACGTTCAAGGCGGAGCTAGCTACGTCTCGCCCGATGGTGGCGACACCGATACAGTTCCTTCAGGTAAGGCAGGTGTCAACTTTGCTGCCACTGAGGCAGTAGGCGTCTATGGTGAAGTTTCCTTCATCGGATCTGGTGATGACGACATCGACCGTGGATACGGTGGTAAACTCGGAGTCAAGTACAACTTCTGATCAGAAGTAAAGTACAACTTCTAGTTTTACAGGGGGTCTTCGGACCCCCTTTTTTTCTAAATAGCCTCGAATATTATAGTCTGTCATGGTTATCCCTCAAACAGGGAGTCAACTATCACCCAAACAGGCACCTGAGAAGCGAAGTTCATCTTTGAAATGGTTTGCCTTAGGGCTTGGTGGATTACTTGGCGTTTCTCATCTTGCCATGATTGGTATGCTTGTAGGTAACAAGCAGATGGTTTACCCCAATCTCAATCTTCCCGTAAGTGACTATACTTCTTATGAAGCGGAAGTAGGACCTCAAGGTTATCGGGTCAAGTACAACTCCAATGATCCAAAAACTCTGAGTAGAGTTCAGGAATTAGATGTGGATAAGTTTTCTCAACGACCTGGAGGAATTTTTGGTGGCGGAAGTCCACGGAAGTATTCTGAGAAACGTACTCAGAGAAGCATAGAAGAATATACAATGGAAGGCACTCTCAACATGCAGAATGAGGGTGGTCTCCCAAAGATTACTGCAGCATCAGACCTGAACGTCGCGTGTATCGAGGCGGTCGGTGGTGGCAAGAGCCAAGGAAAACTCCTGGGTGCTAGTGTTGGTGCTGCTGCTGCTCCCGCTTTTATGGGCATTCCTATTGTTGGACCGCTCTTAGGTGGTATCGTTACTATGTTCTCCTCTGATAAAGCAGCAGAAATCGGTGGTAATGTGGCAGAAAACTTCTCGGATGACTGCTAATCTGCATATCAATGCAGGGGCAGCGTACTCAGGTACAAAACCCCTGTGCTATAGCATTGAAAAAACTGGGTATGCACCTATGGGGGAGGATCGGAAAACAGAACCGAACCTCCTTTACTATTTGTCCCTTCAAGAGTCAGAGGCACAGTGGTACTGGGAGTCTCAGCACAGTCATAGGACCCAATCCTACATCAAAAAGAATTACACACTCTCTGACTACATTGAGTATGTGAAGAATAGAAATGGGTTGTTAGATTTTTCTAATAGCAATCAAGCATTACCTGATTATTTTCTGAAAGATATCGCTCCAATACTTCAAGAAGAATTCAATGTTACTGTCACGCTAATCTGGAGAGACCCTGTTAGGAGATCTTATTCTCAACTCTCAGATATCTATCAAAAGAAAACTGGCAAGAAACAAACTCCTCAGTGGAAAATTCATAAGACATCTAATCTCAAAAAAGATCTAGCGGAAAGGCGTAAGTGGAGAGAAGTTTCTGAGAAATTTCCTACTAGCATTTCTTTTTGGAAACACTGTGTCGAGAATAGAGACTGGCATATCTGTGACTATGCAGAAATCTATAAACGCTGGCAGTGCTTTGATAATGTTCAACACCTAATCATGGAGGACTTGTGGTCATGTGATTCTGAACTGCTTCTGTTGGAAGAACTTCTTGATCACCCTGTTGGTGTTCTATATGACAATGCTTACTGTTCTGCTGGGATTGCTGAAGGTCATCAACAGACTGACATGGAGGTTTTGAGTGAAGAGGATATTGCCTGGGGTCGAGATCAAATGTCATGGGTATACAATAATTTCAAAGACAGTTTTGGTTACATCCCGTCTTCGTGGTAGTCTGTAATTATGAAAAAGCATCTTATAGTCTTCCTAACAAATCCAGGAACGCTAACTTCCCTTCTGATGCTGGGAACGTTAGCGTTTATTGGTGCGGCACATAACCATGCCCATCACACTATGGAAGTAGATGCGGACTCATATGTCTTGAAGTGGTGCAGCAAGCATCCAAAAAAATGCACGTACAACCGTGACTATTAGGTGTTGACAAAACTTTATGTTTCCTATATACTATGTGAAGAATCATTACGGAGTGTATCGTGACTGTAACAACTGAAGATGGTGGACGGACAAACATGTTCGCCAGAGAACCACAAATGTACATCTCTGAAACCGATGCACAACGTTATGGTTACGAGACATATGCAGAAAAAGCAGAGAAGTTGAATGGACGGACTGCTATGGTTGGATTTGTTGCTGCTGTTGTCTCTTATGCTTTCAGTGGTAGCGTATTCTTTTTTGGTGCGTTCGGATTCTAATGATTGAACTTCTCACTTATTATGTGATTGGCGGTGCCCTTATTATTGGACCACCTGCAATCTTCCTGATCATTGCCATGATGGGAGCAATCCAAAATACGAAAGGTCGTATGGTTGGATACAAAGACCACAAAACTTATGGTGACATCTCATTTTATGAGAACGCACCATCGGATCAAACTAAATTTTACCTCACACTAGGAGAAAACTCATGAACGAAAACGCAGAACGCATCAACGGTTGGGCAGCAATGCTCGGAGTCATCGCAGCAATCGGTGCATACGCAACCACTGGGCAAATCATTCCTGGCATTTTTTGATGGGATTCTTTGCAGTAGCATTATTCATGCTGATTCCAATTGTTGCTGCAGCATCAATGACCCCAAAGAAAAAAAATTCATGAGTATAGAATGGGCACAGACAACTATTTTTTTATTGGCACCATTCTTTTTTATGCTACTTTTGATTGATACTGAGGATGACGATGGTCCACCAGACGGTGGACTAATGACACCAGTGTTTCAGGGGACTACTTGATTAGTCCCTTTTTTTGTGCTATGATTTAGCCAGTAAACTTCATTATGAAACTCCGAGATACTATGAGACTGTCAGAAAAGACTCTAAAGATCCTGCAGAACTTTACGACGATCAATCAGTCTCTCTTCTTCAAAGAAGGCAATAAACTGCGAACAATTTCTGTCATGAAGAACGTTCTGGCAGAAGCAGAGATCGACGAATACATCCCTCGCGACTTTGCAATCTACGATCTACCTCAGTTTTTGAATACACTGTCTCTGTACAGGTCTCCTGAGGTGGACGTTTCTACTAACACATCTCATGCCATTATCAAGGACGGTAATAACCGGGCAAAATTCTTCTTCTCTGATCCTAGTGTGATCGTTGCTCCTCCTGAAAAGGAGATGCAATTGCCTAGTGAAGATGTTTCTTTTGCGCTGACTGAAGCAGATCTGATCCGGATTCTAAAGTCTTCTTCCATCATGCAACTTCCCGATATGTCGGTAGTTGGTGAAGATGGGGTTGTAAAACTTGTGGTGTCTGATAGGAAAAACGATACATCTAACGAGTATTCAATTGAAGTTGGTCAGACTGACCGAGTGTTCTCTTTCAATTTCAAGATTGAGAACATCCGTTTGATTCCTAAGGACTATCAAGTTCTTATTTCTTCTAAGAATCTTGCGAAGTTCACCAACAACGATTATAAACTTACCTATTTTATCGCTCTCGAACCAGACTCTTCCTGCGACTAAACCATGGTTACTTCACACGGACATTGGTTAGGTCAACTTGCTCTAGCATTAGAGAATCTTGATTGGCCTAACGATGCAGAGATTCTGGTTGAAATTGGTGGCACTCAAGTAAGTGGCATTGAACAACCAGAAGGTTACAATGAGAAGTGGGCATCTCCATTTGGTCAGCGTAAGTACAACAAAGATGCCTTCATTGTCATCAAACAAAAAGAAACTGTAATTTCTAGTAATCCACCAGCACCGAAAGAATCTGATGAGTCAAAATGAAAACTTCTTTTGTGAAGTTGATCAAGATGGAATTTTGACTTTCCCTGAAGAACTCCTTGAGAAAACTGGTTGGAAAGAAGGAGACGTGTTAGAGTGGACTCCTAATGATGATGGGTCTTTTTCTTTGAGGAAACAGAATGCGTGATGAATTCCTTTGGGTAGAAAAGTATCGCCCTAAAACAATTGATGACTGCATCCTTCCTAAGTCAATAAAGACGACTTTTACGGAGTTTGTAAATAGTGGTGAGCTTCCTAATTTGTTGCTCTCGGGTCCTCCTGGAATAGGTAAGACGACAGTAGCAAAGGCGTTGTGCCTTGAACTTGGAGCTGACTACTATGTCATCAACGGATCAGATGAAGGACGGTTCCTTGACACGGTTCGTAACCAAGCAAAGAATTTTGCTTCAACTGTGTCTCTTACGTCTGAATCTAGGCACAAGGTCATCATCATCGATGAGGCAGATAATACTACACATGATGTACAACTCCTACTCCGAGCTAACATCGAGGCGTTCTACAACAATTGTAGGTTCATCTTTACGTGCAATTACAAGAACAAAATTATTGAACCTCTCCACAGCCGATGTGCGGTGGTCGATTTCGGAATTACAGGGAAAGACAAACAACTGATTGCTGCTGGGTTCTTCAAGAGGTTGACTCAGATTCTTGAGTTAGAGGGTGTTGAGTATGAACCAAAAGTTGCAGTAGAACTTATCAAGAAACACTTCCCTGATTGGAGACGTGTATTGAATGAGTGTCAAAGATATGCAACTAGTGGTAAAATAGATACAGGAGTCCTAGCAGACTTTAGTAATGTACAGGTCAATGAACTAGTTTCTTATATTAGTAAGAAGCAGTATCCTAATGTACGGAAGTGGATCGTTCAAAATTTAGATAACGATCCTAATACTATCCTCAGAAAATTGTATGACTCAATCTATGAGCATATGAAACCAAAGTCTATCCCTGAGGCGGTACTAATTATTGCAAAATATCAGTACCAGTCTGCGTTTGCAGCAGATCAGGAGATCAATCTCCTAGCAGCAATGACTGAAATTATGGTCAACTGCGAATTCAAGTAATCTAATCAGTTCAATGAAGTGTCTTGTAACAGGCGGTGCTGGATTCATCGGATCCCATATCGTCTCACGTCTTCTTCGTGATAATCATGAGGTCGTAGTCATTGACAACGAATCAGCGGAAGCAAATGATTCTTTCAACTGGTACGTCAGTGATGTAGAAAATCACGTAGAAGATATTCGTGATATCGAAGCATGTCGCCCTATCTTCAAAGGTGTTGAGGTTGTGTTCCATTTGGCAGCACACTCTCGAATCCAACTGGCAATGGCAAATCCTTCTGATTGTGTTACCACAAACGTCATAGGGACTTGCAACATGCTTGAACTTGCACGAGAAGTAGGTGTGAGTAGGTTTGTCAATTCTTCTACTTCTTCTTCGTATGGTTTGAACAATCAACCTCCCCTGATGGAGTTCATGCCTAGTGATTGTTTGAATCATTATTCAGCAAGCAAGGTATCTGCAGAGAAGTTCTGTTACATGTACTATCGTCTGCATAAATTGCGGACAGTATCTCTCCGGTACTTCAACGTTTACGGTCCTCGTCAACCTTTGAAGGGACCATATGCACCTGTCATTGGTCTGTTCCAAGAACAGAAACGTCGTGGTGAACCTATGACCATTGTTGGTGATGGTGAGCAACGTCGTGACTTCACACATGTTGATGATGTGGTTGAGGCAAACATGTGTGCTATGAATAATTTGATTTCTATTGAATCAATCAACATCGGCACAGGAACTAATTACTCTATGAATCAAGTTGCTGACATGATTGGCGGCGATAGAGTTTATATTCCAGAACGTAAAGGTGAATCTAGAGAAACTCTTGCGGATATCTCAAGAGCTAAATCTATGCTAGGATGGGAACCTAAGATTACATTAGAAGATCAACTTACAAATCATGGTCAACTTTGACAATATCAATCTTGAGGAGTTCTTTGGTTGCGTTGATGCAACTAATACTCCTCAGATGAAGTCAAACGCTTTCAAGACAATTCGTACCTGGTTACAAGAAAATTCATTCGCTAAGTGGAGTGATGGACAACTAGATTACGTTGGTGACTACATGGATGGAGTAGACTTCACCTCTGCTGAACATAACTACGAGATGAAAGGAACTCTCGGTATGTTCAATAAGAATGGCAGCACCAAGAGTGTTGTGTTGAAGAACTTCCGAAACGATGTAAAATTTGTAGACAAGACTTTTGACTACATGCTTTTAGTGGATACTAAGAACATGTCTATCGCAGTCACTGATTGGGAAACTGTTGAGAAACGTACCTACTACACTCCATCTTCCCCCACTGCCAAGTTCAAACTAGAACCTGGAGACTATACTATGTTGGCAGAGAACGTCACTCCCTCCACCAAGAGCACTACAGCAGACGAACTCCTCAACAACTTTGAACATATTCTTTGATGGCACTCGCTAAAACTCCTCTTCGTTATCCCGGTGGCAAATCACGTGCAACTACACAAATCTACAATCATCTGCCTCGCCTGTCTGGTTATAGGGAGTATCGTGAATGTTTCTTGGGTGGAGGATCAATGGCGATCTTCATCACACAAAAATACCCTACCCTCCCCGTTGTCTGCAGTGACCTCTACGAACCCTTAGTCAACTTTTGGGTCCATCTTCGCGACGACGGGATGAAGATGGCAGTGGATCTTCTAAAACTAAAGCGACAGCACGACAATCATGAGTCTGCTCGTGAACTATTCATTGAATCTAAGAGACTACTAAATGATGAATCCAATAATGACTCTCTACTGCGTGCTGTCAGTTTTTATATTGTCAATAAGTGCTCTTTTTCTGGTCTCACCGAGTCGTCCTCCTTCAGCAAACAAGCAAGTGTCTTCAACTTCAGTGAGCGGGGCATCATGCGACTGCCAGCAACCTCTAAAATAATTCGTAACTGGACTATCTTGCACCAGTCTTACGAGAAGTTGTTGGAAGGAGATGACGCTTTGGTATACCTTGACCCTCCCTACGACATCAAGGATAACCTGTATGGTAAGAAGGGTGGTATGCACAAGGGATTTGATCATGATAAGTTTGCTCGTGACTGCTGCTGGTCTAACAACGATTGCATCATTAGTTACAACTCAGATCAACTAGTTCAAGAACGATTTGAAAATTGGAAGGCGGCAGAGTTTGATCTTACATACACCATGAGATCAGTTGGTGAGTATATGAAAAATCAAACAGACAGAAAAGAGTTGCTACTTATGAACTACTAAAAAGGTACCTAGATAGTAATGCATGATTGAACTTATGCTTTCTACAAAATATCGCCTGTGTCTTGAGGGTATCTGTAGAAAGATTGTACAAGGCGAAGAAGTTCCTTTGGATGACATGATCTGGGCAAACAAGATGTCCAAAGCAAACACCACTGCTAGAACGTGGTTGAATCGTGCCAGGAGAGAAGTAATGAATCCTGGTGATGGTTTTTACAATGACATGAACTTGGGATCACCAGACCCATCAGATCACAAAACTGCATTTGGTGATGCAGATGATATAATGGAGTGGTTCCGTGAAGATCGTAGCGATGACTGGAGACAAAGAGACTAGTCTCAAGGCATGGTTCAAGAAACTTTCAACACCTAGTCAGATATTTGGTGGGATGCCACCATGCCCTTTTGCTAAATCTGCCCTTCTAAAAAATAAGGTTGAGGTAATTGACTACGTAGACTTCCCGCAGATTGTGGGATACATGGCAAAGAAATGGAATAAAGAGGTAGTTATATTTGTGATGCAGGACCAGAGTGCTGTGTGGATAACAGATCTGGCAGAAAAATGCAATAGGGTTTACCCAGAGTTTTTATTCTTAGAAGAACACCCTGACCTTGTAGAGAAAGTAGGTGGTCTTCATTTGAATAGTGGACTTGTTCTCCTCCTAGTACAGAAAAGAAATGAGTTGGAGGAAGCTAGGGATGAACTGAAGAAAACTGATTATTATGATAAGTGGACAAATGAATTGAAGGAAAGAATTTTCAATCGATAGATACTGTGTTACAATGTGGGATCCTAGCTTCTAATGGAAACACCGGCAGACTTGTGGCAAGACATGGCAACCCTCAACGCACTATATGAGGAGTTATGCTGGGACCCTGAAGTAGTTCTAGAATTTATTCCTGACTACGAAAACGACTGTATTATTATTCGCAAACAGAATGCCTGAATTGAAGGATTGGTTGAAGTCAATCAACGAAACCAAGACTAACCTTATTGATGATGATCCTCAATTAGAATCGAAGTATCTTCCATACATTGTCAATCGATGTTTGTCTGGTCACATTGATTCGTTGATGTATGCCAACGAGATGAATATAAATCACTGCCTTGATTATAAGTTACAATACGACTTTTTACTAAATACTCTGAGATCTAAGAAGAGATTCTCTCCTTGGGTCAGGAAAGATGAGCTAGTGAATCTCCAGATTGTCAAAAAATACTACGGTTATTCTGACGAAAAGGCGAAGCAAGTGCTCCCTCTTTTATCTAACGAACAGTTAGACATTATTCGACAAAAACTTGAGACCGGAGGGTTGCAATGAATAGTGGAGAACCGATTTACGAATGGTCCCCTGCAAAGATGATTGAAGTGGTTCTGCAAGAACCAGATGATTTCCTAAAAGTCCGTGAGACACTGACAAGGATTGGAGTTGCATCACGCAAGGAAAAGAAACTTTATCAGTCTTGTCACATCCTGCATAAGCAAGGAAGATATTTTATCGTTCACTTCAAAGAGTTGTTTGCTCTAGATGGAAAGAGAGCAAACTTGACTATCAATGATGTGCAACGTCGCAATCGTATTGTCAACCTATTAGTTGATTGGGGATTGGTCTTGATCTCTGAAGAGAATCTTGCAAATATTGTAGACGTTTCACCTTTGAATCAAATCAAAGTAATCTCTTTCCGTGAGAAAGGTGAGTGGTCACTAGAGACTAAGTACAATATTGGTAAAAAGAAAACCCAAGAGACTGAGTAGTGTTATAAATATGTGTGGATGCCTTCGGGGTCCACACAAAAAACATCTGCCTTTACAGGAGATCTACTATGTCTAACATCGAGAAATTTCGTGCAGCCGGTCTGCCGGATCTAATTGATCGCATCAATAAGAATTCGCTTGGTTGGGATACATCATTCAATCAATTTTGGGAGTCCAACAGTGTTGGTAACTATCCTCCATACAACATCATCCAACTTAGTAACCACGAGACACGCCTAGAGATTGCACTGGCGGGGTTCAAGAAGGAAGAAGTCAAAGTTTACTCTGAGTATGGCAAACTTGTCGTTGAAGGTAAGCATAATTCTGAGTCACAGGGTGAATATGTGCACCGTGGTCTTGCCAATCGTAGCTTTGAGCGTGCTTGGACACTCAGCGAGGACGTAAAAATTGATAGTGTTACTTTTGAAGATGGACTTTTGATCGTAACACTAAAGAAAATTGTGCCCGATCATCATGCCCGACAAGAGTACCTCTAAATAATACGATGACAGTCGTAATTTAGTGTACAAGAGAGTCCTCCACCATATAAAAGCGTCAGATCTGCGGGAAACTGCAGGTCTGACTCTGCGTTTTAGGGATGACTTGAATCCTAGGTTTTGGATTGGTGCTAAACTCAAACCAGAAGTGCGCCGTGCACTGATGAATTTCGCAAAAGCGTTCGCAGACTTTGTTGATCTAGAAGATTCTGCAATCCAAGACGTGATTATGTTGGGTGGCAATGCTGGATACAACTACACTCAGTACAGCGATATTGATGTTCACCTTGTCATTGACCCAAAACTTATACCACAATGTGATCCGGATCTAATCTCGGATTATTTTATGGACAAGAAGACGTTATGGGAACTAACTCATGATGTCAAAGTCTATGGAGCACCTGTAGAACCATATATCGAACGTCCTGGGATTACTAGAAAGGTAAGTCAAGGTGTCTATAGTGTTCTAAAGAATAAATGGGTGCAAGAACCACAAAAATTTGATGGTGATATTGATGAGTTTGAACTGACTAAGAAGACAAACAACCTGAAGAACAAGATTGACATCTTGATTCAGACAGAAAAACCTGAGGCACTCAAGTCAATCGTCAAGAAACTTCGTGCCGCACGTTCATCCTCGCTTGATAAGTATGGGGAGTATGGGTTTGAGAACCTTGTTTTCAAAGAGTTGCGGAATTCTGGGTATATTGATAAGATACGTAAGTCCATGGTACAATTGAAGAACAGGAGATTATCGCTTCCATGATCCAAATTTTAGTATTGAAGAATGATTTGGTTCTGATCTCACGAGTAGAAGAGATTGGTACTGAATTGGGGGAACCCGACTGTAAACTCATCAAACCGTACAAGGTTGTCTTGCATGATGGTGGGTGTACTGATAACGTAACTTACGAATCATGGCCAGAGTTTACAGAGCAGAAGGAATTGATGATTCACTCTGATAGTATTCTGACTATAGTTGAACCTAACAAGCATCAACTTGAAAAATACCAGCAGGTCACTGCTGAATGAGATTTTACACTAACGTGCAGATGGTCGGCAACGACTTTCTGGTTCGTGGGTATGAAAACGGTAGTCCTATCAAAACCAGAGAGAGCTATCAACCTACATTATTTGTTCCATCACGTAAGAAAACTCATTTCAAAACACTGGACGGCAAGTATGTCCAGAGCATTCAACCAGGTACAGTCAGGGATTGCCGTGAGTTCTACAAAACTCATGGTGACGTAGATAACTTCGATATCTACGGTAATAATCGGTACGTATACCAGTACATATCTGATAAGTATCCAGAAGACGAGATCAAGTTCGACATCAAAAAGATGAAGGTGGTCACCATCGACATCGAGGTGTCTGCTGAGAAAGGATTTCCTACAGTAGAGAACTGTGATGAGGAAATGCTTTGCATTACCCTACAGAATTACGCCACTAAGCGTATTCTTACCTTTGGCGTTGGTGCATATAATAATACTGACCCTATGGTCAAGTATGTTCAGTGTAATGATGAGTATGATTTACTCCAACACTTCATTACATACTGGCAAAGTGACACTCCTGATGTGGTAACCGGGTGGAACTGTCAGTTGTACGACATTCCGTACCTATGTAAGCGCATCACACGTGTGCTTGGTGAAAAGGTAATGAAAAAAATGTCTCCATGGGGTCTAGTGACTGCCGAAGAGATGTTTATCATGCATCGTGAGCGTCTTGTTTATGACATTGCAGGTGTTACAGTCCTTGATTACATGGACTTGTACAAAAAATTCACCTATAAGGCACAAGAAAGTTATAGATTAGACTACATCGGTGAAGTTGAACTTGGTGAGAAGAAATTAGACCACTCTGAGTACGATAGTTTCAAGGATTTTTATGCTAACGACTGGCAAAAGTTTGTCAGGTACAACATCCAAGACGTGAGATTGGTTGACTCCCTTGAGGAGAAGATGAAACTGATTGAACTTGCCATCACTATGGCATATGACGCCAAGGTGAACTTCACAGACGTGTTCTATCAGGTACGGATGTGGGACATGATCATCTATAACGACCTGAAGAAAAAAGGTATCGTTATCCCACCTAAAGCAGATGAAGTAAAGAACGAAAAGTATGCTGGTGCTTATGTAAAAGAACCAAAACCTGGCATTTATGAGTGGGTTGTGAGTTTTGACTTGAACTCATTGTATCCACACCTCATCATGCAGTACAACATCTCTCCTGAGACGCTGTTAGATGAGAGATATCCCTCTGTCAGCGTCGATAAACTACTGAATAAGGAAGTAGACCTGTCGGGTCTTGAGGACGTTACTGTGTGCCCTAATGGCGCTATGTTTACCACTAAAACACGTGGGTTCCTGCCCAAATTGATGGACAGGATCTACAGTGAACGGGTGGTCTTCAAGAAAAAGATGATCCAAGCAAAGAAGGAGTATGAAAAAACTCCTACAAAGGCGTTGGAGAAGGAGATTGCCAGGTGTAATAACATTCAGATGGCAAAGAAGATCCAACTAAACTCTGCTTATGGTGCCATTGGCAACAACTATTTCCGGTATTACAAACTAGAGAACGCTGAGGCGATTACTCTGGGGGGTCAGTTCAGCATCCGTTGGATTGAAAACCGGATGAATCTATATCTAAACAAATTACTCAACACCAAAGACCATGACTACGTTATTGCTTCCGATACTGACAGTATCTATTTGTGTCTTGATCTACTTGTCAATAGTGTATTTGATGTACAAAAAGTTTCTAAAGAGAGGATTGTTGATTTCATCAACGACGCCTGCGAGAAGCGATTTGAACCATACATATCGAAATGCTACGAGGAACTCTCGTCCTATGTGAATGCTTATGATCAGAAGATGTTCATGAAGAGAGAAACTATCGCTGAACGTGGCATTTGGACTGCTAAGAAGCGATATATCCTCAACGCATGGGACATTGAAGGTGTGAGGTTTGCTGAACCAAAACTCAAGATCATGGGTATCGAAGCAGTCAAGTCATCTACACCTGCACCTTGCCGTCAGATGATCAAAGATGCTTTGAAGATCATCATGAGCAAAACTGAGGATGATGTGATCGATTACATCGATAAGTCACGTCGTGAGTTTAGAAAAATGGATCCTGCTGCGGTTGCATTCCCCCGATCATGCAATAATCTGGACAAATATAAGAGTACATTGTCCATTTATGGGAAGGGTACACCTATTCATGTCCGAGGTTCATTGCTTTATAACCACTACCTGAAGAAGCATAAGTTAGACTCTAAATATAATGCTATCAACAATGGCGACAAGGTAAAGTTCTGCTATTTGACCAAACCCAACCCAACTCAAGAGAATGTGATCTCTTTTGTGGGCGATTTTCCAAAAGAACTGGGTCTAGCAAACTATGTTGACTACACGTTGATGTTTGATAAATCATTTGTTGAACCGCTCAAGGCGGTTCTGGATGCTATCGGCTGGTCAGTTGAGAAAACCGCAACGCTGGATCTTTTCTTTGTCTGATGCTATAATCAAACTACTCTGAGACCTTATGGACCTTCCCATTACCGATAAAGAACTCAAAACCATTGTCGATGCTCTGCGTCTTGGTGGTGACACTTCTCTTTATCAAAAATTGAATACCATCCACCAAATCCGTAAGGATAATCCTGGTGGTCCGTACAAAAAAATTGCTAGAGAGCAGTTCGGTTACGTTATCTAATGTTTTTTGAAAAAGTGAGCCTGGTGACAGGCGGATTTGACCCTATTCATAGTGGTCATTTGCATTATTTTGATTGTGCTAAAGATTATTCAGACTACCTGGTGGTAGGTTTGAATGGCGATCCCTGGTTGAAACGTAAAAAGGGTCAGTATTTTCAGTCTTGGACTGAGCGTGCTGACATCGTTCGCCATTTGGATATGGTTGACGCTGTGGTATCATGGGACGACGCTGATGACAGTGCCTGTGGTGCTATTGCTAAGTCCTTAGAGATTGCAGAGACAGTTGTCTTCTGTAATGGTGGTGATCGTGGTGTCGATAACACCCCAGAACTCCAACGGTATAAAGATGACCCACGTGTTATCTTTGAATGGGGTGTTGGGGGACAAGAAAAAATGAATAGCAGTTCGTGGATTCTCCACGGATATTTTGAGAGGCAACGCAAACTACTGGGTATTTGACATGGACTTTTTCAAAGACATCATCAAGGAGATTGGAGATGACTTCACAAAACTCGCATCGGATGTTGACGATACGGAGCGATTTGTTGACACTGGTTCTTACATTTTCAATGCCCTTGTTAGTGGCAGCATTTATGGGGGAATTAGTGGTGACAGAATCACCGCTATTGCAGGTGAAACCTCAACAGGAAAAACGTTCTTCTCCCTCGCCGTAGTCAAAGATTTTTTAGAGAAGAACCCTGATGGTGGGGTTATGTATTTTGATACAGAATCTGCTATCAAGAAGAACATGCTGGAGGCACGTGGTATTGACCTGCAAAGGTTTGGTCATGTGCAGGTTGTAACGATTGAGCAGTTCCGGAACCGAGCACTAAAGATTGTAGACAAATACCTAAGCATTCCTGAAGGTGAGCGTAAACCTATGATGTTTGTCCTAGATTCTCTAGGCATGCTTTCCACGGAAAAGGAGATCAGGGATGTCCTTGACGACAAGCAAACTCGCGACATGACTAAAAGTCAACTTGTCAAAGGTGCTTTCCGCATGCTCACACTCAAACTAGGTCAAGCACATGTACCGCTCATTGTCACCAACCATACTTACGATGTCATCGGAGCTTACGTACCAACTAAGGAGATGGGAGGGGGTTCTGGACTCAAGTATGCAGCGAGTACGATCATCTATCTCAGCAAAGCAAAAGAAAAGGATGGAACGGAAATCGTTGGAAACATTATCAAGGCTAAGGCAGTCAAGTCACGTCTAAGCAGGGAGAATAAAGTTGCGGCTATACGTCTTTATTACGATGAGCGTGGTCTTGATCGATATTATGGTCTTCTTGAACTCGGTGAGAGCACTGGGGTAATCAAGAAAGTCGGAAATCGATATGAGATTGACGGTAAAAAGGTGTATGCTAAAGAGGTATACGCCAACCCTGAAAAGTATTTCACGGAAGACCTTATGTCTCTGCTTGATGATGCGGCACAGAAAGAGTTCACTTACGGTGGGGGTGAATGACCGAAAGGATCCCGCTAACGATCCTCAGCAATCTGGTCACAGATGAAAACTATGCACGGCAGGTACTGCCGTTCATAGAACCCGATTATTTTGAAGAAAGGACTGATCGGGTAGTCTTTGAGCAGGTTGCTTCTTTTCTATCTGAGTATGATGCTCTTCCTAGTAAGGAGGTTCTTCATATTGAGATTGAAAAACGGACAGATATTACTCAAGACGAGCACACCACGATCACTCAGTTGGTGTCTTCTCTTGAAGAAAGTGAGTCTGAGTCTAAGTGGTTACTTGACACTACTGAATCGTGGTGTAAGCAACGTGCTATCTACCTAGCACTAATCAAAAGTATCCAGGTTGCTGATGGTGCTGATGAAAATCTTGCTCCCGATGCAATTCCTGGTATTCTTTCCGATGCTCTTGCTGTCGGGTTTGATCAAAGTGTTGGACATGATTACCTGGATGATGCCGAGGCTCGCTATGAGTATTATCATCGGGTTGAGAATAAAATTCCTTTTGATCTTGAATATCTCAATAAGATTACTTCAGGTGGACTGAGTGACAAGACTCTCAACATTGCTTTAGCTGGCACTGGTGTTGGTAAGTCTTTGTTCATGTGTCACGTCGCTGCTAGTGTTCTTCTCCAAGGAAAAAATGTTCTATACATTACCATGGAGATGTCTGAAGAGAAAATTGCAGAGAGGATTGACGCTAATCTTCTCGATGTCAACATTTCAGATATACAGAATGTACCTGAACAAATTTTCAAAAAGAAAATTGCAAAGATTGTATCCAAAACAACTGGTCATCTGATTGTCAAAGAATATCCTACTGCTTCCGCACATGTAGGACATTTCCGTGCATTACTTCAGGAGTTGAAGTTGAAAAAATCTTTCATTCCTGATATAATATTTGTGGACTATCTCAACATATGTGCTTCATCTCGATATAGAGGTGCTGCAAACGTGAATTCTTATTCTTATGTCAAAGCAATCGCAGAAGAACTCCGGGGGCTCGCGGTCGAAACCGCTGTCCCAGTGGTCTCAGCTACGCAGACTACTCGCTCTGGTTTTTCTAGTTCAGACCCTAACCTTACTGATACTTCTGAATCATTTGGCCTTCCAGCTACCGCTGATCTTATGTTCGCTTTGGTTTCTACCGAAGATATGGAACGACTTAGCCAAATAATGGTCAAGCAGTTGAAGAATCGTTACAACGATATCAACATGCATAAGCGGTTTGTCGTGGGGATTGACCGTGCTAAGATGAGATTGTACGACTGCGAACAGACAGCACAGGAAGACCTGGTTGACGACATCGTAGAAGTACAACACACGTCGAAAGACGACAACACAAAATCCAAATCAAAATTCGACGACTTCAAATGGGAGTAGATTTTTCTAATTACCAACGTTTTGTAAACGGTGTTACTAGCACTGAATCACAAGATTCTGATGCTTTCATCTACCGTCTGCAAGAACTTGGTGGTGAAATTGCAATCCAACGTCTTCTAACTGCTGCTGTAGGCATCTCTGCTGAAGGTGGTGAGTTTACGGAGATCGTAAAGAAAATGATTTTCCAAGGCAAACCTGCTAATGAAGAGAACTTGTATCACCTAAAGAGAGAATTGGGTGATGTGATGTGGTATGTGGCACAAGCATGTATGGCACTGGATGTGGACATGGATGAAGTGCTAGATATGAACATCAAGAAACTGGAAGCACGTTTCCCTGAGGGGCATTTCAGTGAGTTCTATTCAGAGAATCGTAAAGATGGAGACATCTAACCTTTGTATTACCTGCATCAAAATTGGAGACAAATTTGATGCAGAATATGTAAACAAACTCTACGACATGGTGCATCGCCAAATCGATGTACCATTTTTTTGTTTTACTGATAACCCCAGTGGCATCAAAGAAGGTGTTACTGTGGTTGAGATTGATGTTACTGAATATTCTCAATGGGAGAATTGGTGGCCAGCATGGTGGAAGATCAATATGTTTGTCCGTCCTGAAATACAGGACTTCAAACGTAAAATTTTCTTTGATTTAGATGTAATCATCCATGGAGACATCACCAAGATTTTAGAAAGTAATAGTCCATTTGCTCTGGTCTATTCTTCTTGGAAAGGATTGCCTTTTCAAGTCAAAAACCCAACCAAATCGATGTTCAATTCCAGTGTAATTGCATGGGATGATGCAAAGCACATCTATGATCACTGGATGCAGGATGCCAAGGGGTTTGTTGCTAAGTATGCTGGCACTGATGACTTCTACCACAACGAAAAGATCAAAAGATATCGTCTCCCTCCCATCATCTATTCATATAGGGATGGTTGTGCTCCACGTCAAGAAAATTCTTTAGAGTTTAGACCGTCGATGGGACTTGCTATTCTCCATCAGCACCCCAAGAACCATGAACTAGACCCAAATATACATATTATTGCTAGGTATTGGGGATAGTAATGGCAAAAATTGATCCAAAGCATCTCAAGAAATATACTGTCAAGTGGATTCTTTCTAATGAACCACTTGATTTTTTTATGAGAATTGCTAAGTCATTCGAGCATCATATGGATCGCCGTATGCCTGGTAGAGTCAATTTTGAAATTATGTCTGCTCAAGAGTATGCAGTCAAGTATAATGGTGGAGTTGAGATTGATCATGATGATGTTCTTAGACTGTTGAAAGAAAATGAAATCCAACTAGCAGATTTTCCTGCACCTTTGTTTGCACAAAAGATCAAAGAGCGTTATCAGAATCGTCAAACTAAGGGAAAAGATTTAGATTTTGTTGAAAGTGATTGGTCAAGCATTGAAATGCCATTTCTTTTTAGAAATGAAACGCATGCCACTGCGTTTATGCAATCTAAAATGGGTGAAGAACTTATTTACTATCGTAATCAGTTGAAAGTAAAACCTATGGCAATGGTGTCTTGGGGTGGATCTAAATTGATTGCTGGGGACAAACCCTATACATCACCTGAGGATTTTGAAGGTAGTAAAGTTAGTCTCCAATACCATACTGCAGTATCAGAGAAAATTTTTGAGTCTTTGGGTGCTGAGGTCACTGATTCTGACGCTGATGCATATGAGACAGACATGCCCTCCTTTGATATGTCTAAGAAGGTGGTTACTGAACTGAATCACAGCATCAATACCAATATCATTCTTGCATCTCATCAGTTTTGGAGGAATGTAATCAAGTGTGAGTGTGATTACAGAGAGCATACTAAAGAAGAAGAGGATGCTTGTCTAAGAAAACAATTGAAACGTGCATGTAATGAAGCAACACGTGACAGAGACGTGTGGAATGATGAAATGACTGCTAAGTTTAGGCAAGAATGTGAGTCAAGAGGCATTGAGTTACATCAGGTATCTGACTCCACTCCTTTCAAAGAAAAGACTGCTTCTGTATATGATCAGTTTGTAAAATTCTTTTATGACGAACAGTTTATTGACAGTGAAAGTGAGGTTGTCAAGCATGACCTCAGAACAAGAGTGAATGATTTGTCTGACAACAGTAGAAGTGCTTGGTGTGACGACCTTACTATTGACCAATGAACGAAATTATTGATTCAATTATCGAGATCTATCGATCAACTCCTGAGGGTAATCGTAGGATGACAAGGAAGAGGCAGATGAATAGTTTCTGCCGATTTGTATTGATGATTACTGACACCGATAAATACAAGCAGTACCGAGCACCTTTGATGGTGTGGGTCCAGAAGTATCAGGATCAAATTTACAGCAAACTAAGTGAAGAAGTTCTCGACCTTCATATCCGAAGCCCGCGTAACCAAAGCATCGCAAGAAGCGAAGCGTTTGGGACTCGTCGGGGACGGTCACGGCGATTGGTATGACCGCCAAGGAAACCTAAAGGCAAAAACTGTCCAGGGTTTACTTCAAATGTATTCATCCTCTGCTGGGGATGAGGATGGACTTGGCACGTCAGGATCTAAAGCAGCATCGGTTGTAGCAAAAAGGACTACCGGTGATGGTGAAGACTATGCTAGGAAGGTAGCAACAGGTGGACCGTCATCTGCGGAACCTAATCCTAACTCTGCCAATGGACAAGCAAAAGCAGCACTCCAACAGGTCAGTCGGGATAACCCCCTTACAATTGCCTTTGATAAGTTTGACTCTGACGAGGTAACTGCTAATATACTGTCCACTGTGGAAGAAGTTTCCGGTGGCACTTACTACTACGTGTTCCCTAGCAGGGAAACAAACATTCAAGAGCTAAAAAATGCATATCCTGAGATTGGCGATGCCTTCGTTGATGACGCAAACGCAGAGACCATCTACGATGTCCTCTCCTCCCTCTATGAAAACGGTTTTGACGCGATTAGTATCGTTGTACGACAGTCAAGAGCAAAAGAAATCTCAGAGTTAGCACTCAAAGGAAACGGTCAACTATACAATTTTGTAATGTTGAACGTCATCCCTGTGGATGAGCGTAGTATCCGTGAACAGTATATTTCTGGTGACATTTTCCAGAATGGATCCGTTATTGAGTCCAACGGAAAGGTGGGTCAAGTATTCCGTAGAGGTGCTAATCACCTGATTTGTATGGGTGAAGATAAAAAAATCTTTAGAGCATGGATTTCTGACTCTAGGCAAGTAGATAAGTTTCTCTTACCCCAAGACTTTTGACTCACTAAATAATTGAACGGTAAAGCTACGTTCGTAAGATGAGTAACCCTTGGGCACAGACGTATGATGATTTGCGTCGTCCTTATCTCGAAGAGAAGAAAGCAAAGAAAGATTATGATGGCGACGGCAAAGTAGAAAGCGGTTCAAAGGAACACGCTGGTGCCGTTCATAATGCTATCCAACGTGCCAAGGGTGGCAAAGCGGACGGCAAGGACACCCGTAAAGAAGCATTCAGCATGGCTGCTGACCCTGAGAAACGGGCACTACCTCGTCCTACTAAGAAGGCAGAGAATAAAAAAAGTATGAGCATGAGGTCTCGTGCTGTAAAGGCAGTGGGCACTCAGCGTCGCCAAGATAAGGAAGTTGGTATTTCTGGGGAGAAAAACCCAAGAGCACACCGTAAAGAAAGTGTCTGGGCTGGTAATTATCAAGGTCCTCTTTATGCTCCTTGGACTGCCGTCGAAGAAGGTAAGAAAGGTCTCTGGGCAAACATTCATGCCAAGCGTAAGCGTGGTGAGGCACCTGCCAAGAAAGGTGACAAGGACTACCCAAAGACTTTGAACGTCGAAGGTAATGTGGAAGAGGGTTACAAAGAACTCTCAAGAGATAAGAGAAACAAGATGTTCCGTAAGGCAGGTAACCTGTCACGTACAGCACTACAAGGTGGTGACAAAGGAACTGAGGCACACAAGAAGTCTGGTAAGATTGTCAAGGCACTGAACAAGGATGCTGAAAAGAATAATAGAAACGATGTGAAGAAAGAGGAAACTGCCGTTCAAGAAGGCAGCATGTCAGCAGCACGTAAAAACGTTGGTGCTTCTACTTGCTGGAAAGGTTACAAGGCAAAAGGAACCAAGACCAAGGGTGGTCGCACTGTCCCCAATTGCGTCAAGGAACATTCTGATTGGCGTGAGGAAATGGGGGACGACGGTTTTTTTTCCGAAGCCGCTAAGCGTCAAAACGATTTAGACATCAAGACGAGCGGCATCAAAAACAAAATCGAGATCAACCCTGAACTCAAGACTGAGGGTGCGTGCTCCGATAAACCCATGGAACGTCTGAAGACTGACCGTGATGGTTATCGTGTTACTCAAAAAGATGCCGATGCTGCTAAGGCACGGATCATGGCGAAGACAAAGAAGAAGCGGGAGCAGGCAAAAGAAAACATCATGAAGGGACCTCTCCTTCCTGGTGAAGCACGTAAGGTATTCCCCAAGGGTGCTGCACCTAAATCGACTGGTGCAAAACTGCCTCTTCAAACGGCATCATACAATCCGATGCTTGACTCTGTAGAAGCACAAGCACTCCAGATGATTGAGCGTACTCGTTACGCCAAGGAAACTGGAAAGGATCATAAGACTGGGAAAGCATCTGAGAAAGGTGGAACCCGTGATGGTAAGAGTGCCTTTGATAAAGTCAGTCGCAATATGCGGAAGACTGGTGGCATGATGTCCTCTCGTGGTAAAGCGATCCAACCGCAAGGTAAAAAGAAGGATAAAGGTGCTAAAGGTTATCAAGGACAAACTCCTGTAGATAAGATCAAGGGTCAACTCGCCAAGAAGAGAGCACCAAAACCAAACCCATACAAACCACGTGCTGGGGAGTCTGATTGATGAAAAGTTTTAGAAAATTCCTTGAAGATGTAGAACTTACTGATGCATATGGTGAGACTTTTGCTGTCATTCATGACGTAGTAAAAGTTGAACCATTGAAACGTGCTAAATTTCCGAACGCCCCATTCCGTGAGGATGATGTAAACGAGGTAGAGGAAGGTTTCAAGACTCAGTATGGTAAGAAAGATAAGATGGCTCAGTCTTCTGAAAGGAAGACCTTGGGTCGTCGTTCTTCTACCAAAGATGGGTCTAAACCCACTGGTTATGAATCTCCAAAAGAGTTTCGTGACAAGTCTATGCCTCTCCGTAAATTCCGTGATCGGTTTCAAAAAGAAGGTATTGTTACTGGTGCATTAGCAGGTGCTGCATTAGTTGGTGGTGTTGCTTCTATCATGAATAATGCAAGGAAAGCTGCAAGTAAAGATAATCACAGTGATAAATCAGTTGGTAAACCAACTCTTCAGGGTGTAGCATCTGGGATTAGAAATAGAAATGCTGCTTTGCAAAAGGCAATGAACAATTCTTTTGATCCTATTTCTGCTGGTGTTGCTACGTATCTTGAAGGAGCATCCTGGACAAAAAAGTCCGGTAAGAATCAGGAAGGTGGTCTCAATGAAAAAGGACGCAAGTCCTATGAGAAAGCAAACCCTGGTTCAGACCTAAAAGCACCCACGAAAACTAAGGGGAATCCTCGTCGTTCTTCGTTCTGTGCACGCATGAAAGGGATGAAAAAGAAGTTGACTTCTAAGAAAACTGCATCTGATCCAGACAGCAGAATCAATAAGTCACTTCGTAAGTGGGATTGCTGAATATATAGTGTGATGTTGCTATGTAACTGATGGCTTTTTTACTTCCAATCGCATCCAAAATTCTTATGGATGCTGTCGCTAAGATCCCCGAGAACGAGGAACTGGGCGAACTGATGATCAATGTTTGCGTCACTATCCTTCGCAAGGCGGTTGCAATGACTAAGACCGAGATGGATGATATCCTCCTCGAACAAGTTGTTGCTGCTATCAAAGTAAAGGACGACGCCTAACCTAAATATCTAAACGACTAACCAACGAGAAACACATGGCACTTTGGGGAGCATCTGACGCAGACGAATCTAAACCCAAGAATTTGACTGCGACAGAAAAGAAAGAAGTTTATGCTACTGATGCAGGTTGGGTCCTTCGAGGCGGGTCTGCTCTCACTGGTTGTGATAATACTGATGCCACCCCTGAGGTGCTTGTTGCAATCAGTGGACTAGCAGTTTCTGTTGGTTCTGCTGATATTACTAACATCGATCTTATTACTTCATCCTTCAGCAAAGCTGCTGGTGGTACGTTGTCTGTTCGTGTTACGTTCAACGAAGAAGTGGATGTTACTGGTACTCCTCAACTCGAAGTTGCCAACGATACCAATAGCAACCATACCCTTTCCTATCTTTCAGGTACGGGTACCTATCGTCTCCTGTTCACGCTCGCCATTGCTGCTGGCAATGCCGCAACTGATGCAGATGACGTTCTGTCCATCGGTGCTGATGCTGTTTCCTTGAATGGTGGCACGATCAAGGACAAAGGTACGAGCACTGTCTCTACCATCACAAACTCCGCCGCAATTGGTACCGCTGCAGGGTCAATTACTGTAGTTGCATAACTTCTAAATGCGATTTGATGAACTAAATGATGATAACTATTTGCTCTTCGCTATAAAATATTACGAAAATCCTCTTGCGGCAACAATGGAGGATTTTCAAAATGATATGAGGCGGTTCAAATATATCAAAAGATTATTCAAAAAATATTTGAATCAGGGAGGTGAACTAAAGTATCATCTGATCCTGAATCATCTCATTATTTGTTTCAATATCTTCGATGAAGGCGCTGTTCCTTTGTTATTCTACAAAATAGATCGTGAGTATTGGTCAATGCTCAAAACGTTTCTTATATTTTTGAATAGAATTCCAGAGTACCCAAAATCTGGACTAGATGATCTAGAGATTGATGATGAAGTATACTCTATACTAAATTCGATCTGATGGATGACGCCAAGCTTCAAAGGATTCTAAATATTCTACGAGAGGATGTCCCCACGAATAGTATTTCGGGGGGAAAGATTGCAGGTTCTCAAGAAGCTGGTGACGATCCTCCGGTGCGGAGGAAAAAAAAGAAATACGCTTACCTAGGACCACGTTCACGTAAAACTTGGATGCCGAAGTGAATCAAGACCAAGTCAATACCGCTATCCTAGAGAGATTAGAAAAGGTTGTTGAATCTTTGCAGGATAATTCTGTAAAGATGGGTCAACTCCTTGCTGTCCATAACGAAAAACTTTCAAAACAGGATGAGATTGATTCTGTTTTGTTTCATAAAATTGATGAACTTCGTGCTTTCACTCAAGAGGAAACAAAGAAGATCAAACATGGGTGTGAGCGTGATATTCGTCTAGTTGATTTGCGTCTCCGGTCAATTGAGAAGAAGATGTGGAGCATCGCTGGTGCTCTTACGATCATTAGCATCGCTGTCTCCCCTATTGGGGTAAGATTTTTTTCTCTATTGACACCTCAGTCCACTAGTGCTATGGTGACAGCGAAGTAAGACACGGTAACGTGCTCCACATTGATGCCAAATACATTGGGTTGGTATCAGCTCGTCTCGACAAGTTCAAACGTGTAAAGGATCATCTATACACGTTTCGGTGCCCTTATTGTGGGGACTCCAAGAAGAACAAGAATAAGACACGAGGATACATATACCAAGTAAAGACTGACTACAACTTCAAGTGCCATAACTGTGGTGAGTCAAGGTCTTTTACATATTTCCTGAAAGACAGGGACCGTCAACTGTACGATCAGTACATTCTTGAGCGGTATAAGGAAGGGATCACTGGCATTGGATCAGTTGCTCCTAACTTTGTGTATACAGGTAAAAAACCAGTCTTCAAAACGAAGATGGACTTACCTAGAGCAACTGAAAATGCAGATTCTGTAAGGTATTTGACCAAACGTGGTCTAGATCCAAAGGATTATTTCTACGCTGAAAAGTTTCAGAGGTTCTGCAACACATACAAACCTACGTATGACAACATTACACGTGATCATGCACGTATTGTCATACCAATGTACAGTGAGAGTAAAAAACTAATTGGGTTTCAGGGTAGGGCGTTGGACAATTATGTGCAACCTAAATATCTCACCATGATGCTTGATGAGGAACATCCAAAGATCTACGGGTTAGATAAAATTGACAAAAAAGAGACCGTCTACGTCACAGAAGGACCATTTGACTCCACTTTCCTTGGGAACTCTATCGCTATGTGTGGTAGCGATGTTGACCTTGGCACTATGGATTATAAGTTCGTATTCGTCTATGACAACGAGCCCCGTTCCAGGGAGATCGTCTCTAAAATTGCTAAGACCATCGCAAAGTCGTATCCGGTAGTTATTTTTCCATCATCAGTTCATGAAAAGGATTTGAATGACATGCATCTTGCTGGACAGGATGTCCAAAATCTGATAGAATCTAATACCTACAAAGGATTAGAGGCGACATTGAAACTTCAAACGTGGAAACGGGTATGAGCAACGGCACCAAGGTAGTAAAGCGTAACGGTTCTATTGAACCTTTAGACCTTGATAAGATGCATTTGATGGTAGAGAAAGCATGCGAAGGACTCGCTGGCGTCTCTGCATCTCAAGTAGAAATTCAATCAGGCATTCAGTTCTTTGATGGTATCAGCACTGCTGAGATCCAAGGAATCTTGATCAAATCTGCTTCGGATCTTATTTCTCTGGAAGTACCTAACTACCAGTTTGTTGCTGCTCGTTTGCTCCTGTTTTCCATCCGTAAACAACTTTACGGTTTGATTGATGACATTCCACCTCTGCAGGGACACATTTCTAAGTGTGTTGAGATGGGTGTTTACGATGCAAACATCCTAGATAAGTATGACAGTAAAGAGATCGCAATACTTGACACCTATATTGACCACGACCGTGACTATCTGTTTACTTTTGCCGGTCTCCGTCAAGTAGTTGATAAGTATCTGGTCCAAGATCGTAGTAATGGGGAAGTCTTTGAGACTCCTCAGCAAATGTATATGATGATTTCGGCAACTCTGTTTGCTAACTACCCCCAAGAGACTCGCCTGTCATATGTCAAACGGTACTACGACGCAATCAGCAAACACAAGATCAACATCCCAACGCCCATCATGGCAGGCGTCAGAACACCCCTTCGACAATTTGCTTCTTGCGTTCTTGTTGATGTTGCTGACACCCTCGATAGTATCTTTAGCTCTGATATGGCTATTGGCAAATACGTTGCACAAAGGGCGGGTATCGGTATCAACGCAGGTGCAATCCGTGGCATCAACGCTAAAATCCGAGGCGGAGAGGTTCAACACACAGGTGTTATCCCCTTCCTCAAAAAGTTTGAATCAACTGTACGATGCTGCACACAAAACGGTGTCCGAGGTGGGTCAGCGACTGTCCACTTTCCAATCTGGCATCAAGAGATAGAGGACATCATTGTTCTCAAGAACAACAAAGGCACAGAAGACAATCGGGTACGAAAACTTGACTACTCAATCCAAATTTCAAAGATTTTCTACGAACGTTTCATCCAGAATGGAGAGATTAGCCTCTTCTCACCGCATGACGTACCGGGTCTGTATGATTCCTTTGGTACTGACAGGTTCGATGATTTATATGTGGAGTTTGAACGAGATGAGTCTGTTCCAAGAAAGACTATCGGGGCACAGGACCTAATTCTAAACATCCTGAAGGAGAGAGCAGAGACTGGTCGTATTTACATCATGAATATCGATCATTGTAATACTCACTCTTCGTTTACTGATAAGGTGTCGATGAGTAACCTTTGTCAGGAGATTACACTTCCCACAGACCCCATTGATCACATCGATGGAGCAGGTGAAATTGCTCTTTGTATCCTGTCTGCTATCAACGTAGGTACAGTGCGATCTGACACTGAACTGGAAGATTATTGTGAGTTAGCTGTTCGTGCTTTGGATGAACTGATTGAGTATCAAGAGTATCCTGTCAAAGCAGCAGAAATCAGCACAAAAGCACGTCGCTCACTGGGTATTGGGTTCATTGGTCTGGCACACTATCTTGCTAAACTTGGATACAACTATGATAGTCAAGAGGCATGGGATGCAGTTCATCAACTGACGGAATCATTCCAGTATTATCTTCTCAAAGCGTCTAATAAATTGGCAGAAGAGAAGGGTGCATGTGGATACTTCGATCGGACTAAATATTCTCACGGTCAACTACCAATAGATCATTATAAGAGTGACGTTGACGAGATTACAACTGCTGAATTGCAACATGATTGGGATAGTCTTAGGGTATCTATCTCCGAGCATGGACTACGGCACTCAACACTGTCCGCACAGATGCCTTCGGAGAGCAGTTCCGTTGTGTCAAATGCCACCAACGGAATCGAACCCCCGCGTGATTGTCTGTCCATCAAGAAAAGCAAAAAGGGGCCTCTCAAGCAGGTTGTTCCCCAGTATCAACGCCTGAAGAATCAGTACACTCTTCTCTGGGAAATGAAAGGTAACCGAGGTTACATCAATGTGGTTTCTGTTATGCAGAAATTCTTTGATCAAGCAATCTCTGGTAACTGGTCGTACAACCCCATTGACTATGACAACAACGAAGTCCCGGTGTCTGTCATGGCGAATGATCTTCTAACCACATACAAGTATGGCTGGAAGACTTCTTATTACCAAAATACAAATGACCTCAAGTCGGACGAGATGGAAGAACCGGCAGTAGATCTTGCAAGTTTAGTTGCTAGTATCCAAACTGAAGACGAAGAAACCTGTGAATCCTGTGCAATTTAGAAAAACTTCCGCCGACAAGAGTATGTCTGTCAAAGGCATGACTGTGTTCAATGATACTCACGTGGACACTAAGACTCAACCAATGTTTTTTGGGGCACCTCTGGGTGTTCAACGATACGACTCATACAAGTATCCGGTCTTTGAAAAACTGACTAATCAGATGCTTGGATACTTCTGGCGTCCTGAAGAAGTGTCTCTTCAGAAGGACCGTGGAGACTATAAGACTCTGCGTCCTGAGCAGAAGCACATCTTCACATCTAACCTGAAGTATCAGATTCTTCTGGACTCTGTGCAGGGTCGTGGTCCTGGTATGGCATTCTCTCCATACTGTGCTCTTCCTGAGTTGGAAGGTGCTATGAATGTGTGGCAGTTCATGGAGATGATCCACTCACGTTCTTACACTTACATCATCAAGAACATCTATCCAGATCCTGCTGAGGTCTTCGATACCATCCTGGATGATGAACGTATCCTGGCACGTGCTAAGAGTGTCACCAAAGCATATGATGACTTCTTAGAAGTAGCAAATGAGTGGGGTGCTGGTAACATGTGGACAGCAGACTATGCTGATTCACCTACTGCCGTCTACACCCGTAAGGAACTGAAGCGTCGCTTGTATCTGGCAATACAAAACGTCAATATCCTTGAAGGTATTCGTTTCTATGTGTCTTTTGCTTGTTCGTTTGCCTTTGGTGAACTGAAACTGATGGAAGGATCTGCCAAGATTATTTCTTTGATTGCACGAGATGAGAACCAGCACACTGTGTTGACTCAACAAATTATCAAGGCATGGCAGAAGGGTGATGATCCTGAGATCGTGCAGATCATCAAGGAAGAAGAGCAAACTGTCATTGATATGTTTGCCAATGCAGTGGCAGAGGAGAAGGAGTGGGCACAGTATCTGTTCAAGGATGGCAGCATGATTGGTCTCAACGACAAACTCCTCGTCAAGTATGTGGAGTGGATCGCTAATAAGCGTATGCGTGCGATCGGTTTGAAACCCCTATACGACGCTCCAATCCATTCTAATCCTCTTCCTTGGACTGAGCACTGGATCTCTTCTAAGGGTCTTCAGGTCGCCCCACAGGAGACGGAGGTGGAGTCCTATGTTGTTGGTGGTATCAAGCAGGATGTTCAGAAGGATTCGTTCAGTGGATTCCAACTCTAATTGGAGAAAAGAATATCCGAAGATGAAGAGACTGTCTTTGAGGGAAATGGAACTCCTCAAGAATGGACCAGACAGTCTCGCATCTGCGTGGAGACTTCAAGCAATGTATAAAAATTATGAGGAATTGAAAGATGAAACGGGTGCAACTAACAACTAACTTTTATAAAAGAGTTCAAGGTTATTGGTCCCTAGATCTCGCTACATGTCATAAAGAAGCATTTGAGATGCTGAATGACATAGACAGTCCACTATTGTTGGAACTATACGCTTACTCTAATGATCATTATGTTGCTAAGAATTGGAGTGGTAAAACTCTAGGTGAATGGTGGTGGGATAATCGATCACCTGAGTGGGCATATAAGTTTATGAATGATATGCATAATCTTTACTATGAATTTAGTAAAAGAACCTTAGTTCAGGATGGAGTGACTTATAGATTGTCTTATGTTGATATGCACCCTGGGAATGTTTTAGTAAACCAGCATGGTGTCCCAAAGGTTATTGATTATGATTCTATAGGTTGGGTCCGAGAAAAAAATATTACATACTATCAGGCAAAAGCTACATATGCTATATCACACTTCCTAGAATTAGAATGAAATTTTATTTTGATGGGGACTCTTTCACTTATGGTGGTAGTCTAGACAAGGTAGGTGCAGTTGCAGAAGAAGTTAGGTGGTCTAAGTTAGTATGTGATCACTTTGGTGCTGAAGAAATAAACTTATCTACTGGTGGTGCTAGCAACGATGCAGTTATGAGGCATACGTTCGGTCAACCCACTACTGAGGTTCATGACTTTTATTTTTTTCAAACCACTATTCCTAGTAGAGGTGAGATTTTTGACCCTAGAAAACATAGATGGGAATACCCAGTAACCGGGGCAGAAACCGGCAACGAGGGGTGGATAAAATATGGTCTGAATGAGGATGTAGAAACCAGATGTATGGAACGATGGGGACCTATAGAAGGACCAAAGTTTATACAGTGGATGCGGTTTGGATTTAGTAGAGTCCATAATGAACATTATGGGAGGACTAAAGAAACTATTACATACAATGCATTGAAGGCTTACGTTGCATCTATAGGTCGAGCAAGAAGATCTTTCTTTAGTACGTTAGTGCGTTTTGAAAAAGAAAAACCATGTACTGATAATAAGTATGATCTGTATCACATAAACAAAATACACAACTGGCCTAAGCATAAAGTTGTACCACCAGAACTATTGGTATATGATAAAATACCCAACGATGGACACCCTTCTGTAGAAGGGCATAAGACAATAGCAAAATACGTTATAGATATAGTAACTGAAAGAATCAAAGATTGAAGTTTTATTTTGACGGTGATTCATTTACATATGGTGGGGGCCTCAAAAAAGTATTAGGTATAGATCCAGAAGATGTAAGGTGGTCTAAGTTAGTATGTGATCACTTTGGTGCTGAAGAAATAAACTTATCTTCTTGTGGTTCTAGTAACGATGCAGTTATAAGGCACATTTTCAGTAAACCTACTAGTGAGGTTTATGATTTTTATTTTCTGCAAACCACTATTCCTACTAGAGGTGAGTTTTTTGATCCTAAAACGCAGGGGTGGACAAGATATAGTTTTGGGAAGGGTATGAAGGAGAAATGTATATCTCGGTGGGGACCTATAGAAGGAGCAAAGTTTATACAGTGGATGGAGTTTGGATTTAGTAGAGTCTATAATGATCATTATGGAAAAACTAAAGAAACTATTGTATACAATGCAATGAAAGCATACGTTGCATCTGTGGGTCGAGCAAGAAGATCTTTCTTTAGTACGTTGGTACCTTTTCAATGCACTGATAATAAGTATGATCTGTATCACATAGGCAAAAGGGACTGGCCTAAGGATAAACCTATGCCACCAGAACTATTGGTATATGATAAAATACCCGACGATGGGCATCCTTCTGTAGAAGGACATAAGACGATAGCAAAATACGTTATAGATATAGTAAGTGAGCGACTAAGTGATGAGGGTTCAGTCTGCTAAGGCAAAGGGTAGGAGACTACAACAGTGGGTGAGAGACATGCTCATCGAGATGTTAGAAGTACATCCTGAGGATGTTGAATCTAGATCTATGGGTGCGGGTGGTGAAGACATCATCATGGCACGTGCAGCTAGACAAAAGTTTCCTTTCTCAGTAGAATGTAAGAACACAGAAAAACTAAACGTCTGGGATGCGTATGACCAGGCATGTGCTAACTCTGGTGATTACGAACCAATTCTCTTTATAAAAAAGAATGGCAGGAAACCACTCGCTGTACTCGATGCGGAAAGCTTTATTAGATCCAACCGACATGAATGATTGGAGGTATTCTGAGGAACGAATGCTACTTCGTGCTGAAGTATTTCGTGCGTTATCTCATCACCTAAATGATCATTGTAGACTCGTCTATGAGTTTTGTCATGACTGGGTGAGTCAAGGTAATAAAACAACTACTGGAGTCGAGCAAAGATTCCAAGACTTCATCCGTGATTGTGCCGAAACTTTGTACACACTAACCCCTATTGAGGAACATGCAGAAAATCATTAGCATCATGTCGATTTTTTCATTTGCAACTAGTCTTGCTGTTGTCAGCACCGCTGGTTATGTGTATGTAAACAAAGACAATATCACAAACAACATCAAAGAGCAGGTCACCAAAGGAATTGAAGATGCAATTGTAGGTCAAATGGATGTTCCTTCTGTACCTGCGACCACTGGAGGCGTTCTTCCATTCTAAATAATGCCAGTGTCTTTCTGGCGTATGGACGGTAAACCTAAGACTGAGGATAAGAAGGTAGAAGAGGCGAAAGTAGATAAGAATTGGTTGGGTAAACCAAAGAAAAATAAAGAAGAAGTCAAGGAAGACCAAGAAGATCGAATGCTGGCGTTGTCCACACTCGTTCGTCTTGGTATTCTTATTTGGTCTGGAGGAATTCTTACTCTTGCCTACATCAAACTACCTCCTGCACTAGGTATTCCAGAACAGAAACTCGATCCAACTTTCATCGCCAGTGTCTTTACTGGGGTTTTAGCTACCTTCGGGGTTCAGGCAGGTAAAAAAGCAAACGGTGCCAACGGTAGTGCTGGTATCAGTAAGGCAGATATGGAACGTCTTATTGATGCAGCAGCACGTACTGCTCCTGCACAAACAATTCGGATTGAACAACAACCGTTGACAATTGGAACACAACCTCCTACTGTGTCCGAAGACGGTGCTCCTCCAGTGGTACCTCCTAAAAAGTCATGAACCTTGCTGATGTTTTGTTGTGGGTATCAATTCCATTTGTGCTCGCCACTATAGCTTTCGGACTTTATAGGGGCGAGAACTTTTATTATGAGAGTGATAAGTACGATGGTAATGGAACCGCACACTAAGGAAGAAGTGCAGAAAATGATTGATGCTGCCATGGCAAAGCATAATCGTAATGCTTCTGCTATTAGTATCGTACTTGGTTCAGTAGCACTTATCGGTTATGCTGATGGGATGCTTCGTATTATTGAGAAACTCAAATGAAAGTTGGAATGATTGGTCTGGGGCGTAGAGGTGAGGGAATGTCTCGCCGTATGCTCAAAGCAGATATTGAAGTTTGGGGGTATAGTAAAGACTATACAAAATCCTCTGAGCAATATGATACTGGATATGTAAGTGGTGTTACCACTTCATTGAAAATTCTGGTTGATAGAGTAAAGAACGATACCAATAAACATGTACGTGTAGGAAAAGTTCCTGGTATATTTCAACTAGCAATTCCTGAAGAGAAGGTAGACGAAACACTTGATGAGTTGCTGCCATTACTTGAGGAAGGTGATATCATTATTGATTACAGTAGTGATAACGTAGATAAATGCATTGAACTAGAAAAATATTGTTCTAAGTTAGGTGTCTCTTATCTTTTTGGTGGAGTGTATGGTGCAACTTATGCCGTTGCTACTTGCCAGAAAATTTTTGAATCGTTATCTGCATGAACCCTGCTGAAACTCAGGCATATAACTTTGCAATGTCATCGTTTGCCAGGATGTTTGGAATTAGGTATACTCAATCCGATGATTCTATACATAAATTTTGTCGCTATTGGGCACTGTCTGGAGAAGTTGCACCTTCAGGTGGTCTTACGAAAGTTGATTTCTATTTTAGAGATCATTGGGAAATCTGGGGAGGACACCTATGACCCACATCGCACTCAAGGCAGCACACATTGCTGCTGCCACACTCAATAATCCTTTTGGAATTGGAACACTTAGTCTTGCATTAGTTTTTGTTCCTATTATTGGTATGCATTTCGTTCACAAGTATGGGTGGCAACACTGGGCACCATTTCATAAATGAATCTGTTATTACGTCCTCTTGATAATGCAAGTGATCCTGTATGGTCAGTGATCATTATGGTGATACTTGCTCTTGCTATGGCATTTTATGTCATCTTATACATACTAGGCATTGATCAGAGGGAAAGTGGAGATTCCGGGGATCAATATCAATCCAGTGGGAATCAAACGTCTACAGATCGGGGAACTGAACATCAGGGACACGGGGATTCGGACCATCCCTGACTGGGTACAGTCTAGTCCACAAGCAATTCCAATCTATCCACCAGTCACTACACAGGTGGGGACTCCTATTGTCAATATTCCTGGATGTGTCGAGGCACACAGAGATAGTAGTGAAAATCAAAATCTAAAAAATGAGGATAGAGAAGGCACAGTTGCCTACTGTGACGCTGGAACACCTTCATTCAGTCCTATTGATTATGATAAAGACAATTTAGATATCACACAAAAGTCACCACCACCACCTATTATTCCTCCATCTAAAAACCCGGAGGAGCAGAAGACACCTGCACAACCTGCCATACCAAAAAGACCCTCATGTAAGGAGGGTGAAAAATATAATGAGGCAAAACGAGTTTGTGAAAGGATAGTGGTTGAGGTTCCTGAAGAACAACAGATACCATGGACTGAGCAGTATCTCCCACCACTACCACTAGTAACTACTACCGCCGCAATCGCTGTAGTTGCGACGACTTCTGCACTGCTCGCAAAACCTCTCGCTGATCTTCTTTTGAAAGTGGTGAAACCTGTGACGAAGAAAGTGGTGAAGAAGATTGCTGCAATACGGAAGAAGGAGATCCCGGTACTATCTTTGTCTGCGAGGAGGGACGAGCAACGGGAACGGAACCAGGCGATTCGGACGTTGAAGTCTGCCCTCCGCCAAAGGAAGAGATAGGTTGTGGAATTTTATGTCGGTGTGGTCTGATAACATCAACATTATCTACTACCACATCTGCACAGATGGAAGCATAATATGAACCGGGTCTGAAATAAATTCCAGATTTTTTCAATTCTCCGCAATTTTTCAATCTCGCAATCTCAAAGTCCAAACGTTTGTTAGCAATCAACTGTTGCTGCATTTGGATTTGAGTATCTGCTGCTTGCTTACAACGCTCTTGTAGTCCACCATCAAGTGGGAAAGAGATCGTTGCAGATAAACCAAGACTTGTGCTGTAGTTTCTAGTGTCACCAGTTCTTATGGGTTTCTGCCAAAGTTCTGATCCAGGACTATCTGGCACCCCATCTCCCTGCATCTCCATAACAGTGATAGGCATATCTGCACCATCTTCATAGGCACGAACCTCATCACCCTCTGAGTTGGTATATGATCTATCATCATACCAAGATTCCCATGGCCAGTTCTTCACATTTTTTGTAACTTCTACTAGTTGTCCTTCAAAATCTCTGTTGTCATACTGAGGTTCCATGTAGTGTGTCTCAAATGGATCCTTTGTATTACGAGCATGAGTAATAAAGGGTGTAATGTTAGCAGTAGGTCCTTGACATGCAATACCTCCACCGTATTGATTGGTGATGTAAGGACCTTGTAATACCTGAATAGCTTGGTTCGTAACTGAGCCTGAGCTATTCGCGATTGGAGATGCTGTTGCACTTACACCCCCGACATCTGCCGCCAGTGTGGCAGGGGCAGTCGCAAGTTGAGTTAGACATAATACTACTGGGTAAAGATACTTGTGGTGTCGGTTACGCTGGTGACCTCCGTGACCCTTTGGATCACAGTTTGATTTGAGATTCCTGGTCCTCGATATGTCTGAGTGAACTGAAACGCTTCTCCTGGATTTGTTATTTTGAATGCTGGACTGTTGTTGAAATTCAACGCAGACTGGGTCGATGTTACTTGTCCTTCGACTCCCCCATGGGGGTCACTGTTACTGTTGATGTATTTGCAGGTGGAGTTAGAGATTGTCCTCCGTTGTCCACGTTTGTTCCCGTTACTGAGTATTCCCATCCTGTTGAATAATCTATAGAGTTGATCGTTTCAGATACCTTTGAAGTGGTTTCCGTGTGGCTAGTCATGGAGCCCTGTGTGAAGTTGGGCACTACCGGCACGGAATACACTGGTGAGGCAATACTAAGCAACGCCAATGTCGCCAGTATTTTATACATTTACCGAACCGTGATTTCAGTTACTACTTGTCCTGTGGCACTGGTGCCACCGCCGCCTGCGGTCAAACCAATTACGCCAGCACTTGTAATAGTACCTGCTAAATCACCAGCAACACCAACAGCAGTGCTAGTTTGATTTGAATAAGCATTCACCGCACCAACAGTAGGAGCTGTAGTTACGATTGCATCCCCGGCGGTATAAGAAGAACTGAAGGAGAAAGCACTCCCTGCAGTTTGCTGAGTTGCTGTGATTGATGGTGGAGCTGCAACACCATTAGACCCAACAGTTCCAAGACCACCTACTACACCTGCTGTGGTGCCGTCTGAGGTGGTCACTCCGTTACCGGAGACACTGAGAGAGTTACCAATCCGCTGCACATTGGTTGCGGCAGCATCAACTGTCAATTGAACTGATGATGTAATACGGTGTGTCAGGTCTGCTCTAGCAGCACTACCCATACTGAGTAATGCCACAATAAAAAGTAATCTTTTCATTGCATACCCTTAGAAATTGTACCTATTTTATATATGATATATAACAAGTGATCTTGATTACTATGAAGATTTTTCTGGATACTGCTGACACCGATATTATCAATCAGTATCTGCCAAGTGGGTTGATTGATGGGGTAACTACTAACCCTACACTCATGCTAAAAAGTGGTAAATGTCCTGATGATGTTTATCAAGAACTAGCAGACATGGGTCTCCCTGACATTAGTATGGAAGTGGGTGGTAACGCCATGGAAATGCTTGAAGAAGGAAGACGTTTATCTACTAAGTTTGGAAAGTGTGCTACTATAAAGGTACCTTGCACACCTGATGGACTTTGGGTATGTAAAGAACTATCACGTGATCTTATTAGAGTCAATGTCACTTTGATTTTTGCTGCATCACAAGCAATCCTTGCTGCTAAAGCAGGTGCATATTATGTTTCTCCGTTTGTGGGTCGCTATGATGACAACAGTATTAGTGGTTTAGAACTTGTCCGTTCTATTTCTGAGGTCTATGCTCGTCAGGGGGTTCGTACTGAAGTCTTAGCAGCATCACTTCGTGATGTGTATAAAGTTTCTCGTTGTTTCTACAACGGTGCAAGCGTAGTAACCATGCCCCCGGCAGTGTTTGAAAAAATGTTCAATCATGTGCTGACGGATAAGGGACTCGAAATTTTTGATCAAAACTTGGAAGAAATTCGTAATGCGAATCATTGACTATCCCGTTTCTCCTGAACTGATTGATCTCTGCGTTCAAGAGATTGAAGCAAAAAAGAAACATGACTGCTGGGGTATCAGCAAGTGGAAGTGGGGTGCAACTTTGATGACCTCTTCTATGAAGAGTTTTTGTCTTTCTGCAAAACCTTGTACGGATCTCTACAAGAGACTTCGTAATGAGACTTCTCCTTGGTTACCGTTTGTTCCTACTGCTATCAACTATCATGTATGGTTGCCTGGGTCTGGAATCAACTGGCATAACGATGCTGACTATGTTTATGGTGCCACCCTCCACCTGAAGGACTGGCCACCTGAGCACGGTGGTATTTTTATGTGGAAGGAAAATGGTACTGATGTCCTTCATTCAATATATCCAAAGAAAAATACCCTGGTAATCAATGAGGGAGAAGAACGGCATGCTGTCTCTCCTATTGTTGTTAGTGAAAAGGACGCCGGACTAAGAATGTCCGTTCAATTATTCTGTACCAAAGAAGCAGCACACCAAGCACGTAGAAGTGGAGGAGGTCGAACGGTCTAATGGATTTCAAAGTAAAATGTTTGCAATGTAATAATGAAATTGAAGACATCGGTAAGTTTTGTACTTGCGGGTGTCCTAATGGTCTTTCGTTTTGTAACGGTAAGATCACTGCTATGGATATGGGACTCGTAGTAGAGATCCCCATTCATAAGCAAGAATCCAAGGTACATAAACAAAGTAGTTACCTGTCCCCCGAAGACTTGCTCTTCCAAGAGCAGAGACGGCAACGAGACTTCAAGAAATTGTCGTATGACGTACGATAAATATTGACAGGATCCGCTGGGTCCTTTATACTATAGACAACTTTACTACCACAATGTCCCGAGGAGTCTTCCTTTCCAAATTCAAGAACTATACTAAGATCTTGGTAGATGCAGTAGAGGAAAAAACAGATCTTGAATATGAGCATCCTTCTCTGTATGAAAATCTAATTTCTCACTACAAAGATCAGGAAGTTTATTTTTACGAAGACCAGGACAAAAATTATAATGTATTGATTGATAAGTTAGAATACGATCTTCTAAATTCTGGCGTGTGGGGATGAAAGAGAATCGCCCCTGGGGTTGGTATGAAACTATTGAAGACGGCGAAGGATACAGAGTAAAAAAAATCCACGTCAATTCAGGGCAACGTTTCTCACTTCAATTCCATAGAAAAAGATCTGAACACTGGGTCATCATTGATGGTTCAGGTACGGTCACGCTTGGAGACTCTGACTACGAGGCTAGACCTGGTAGTTGCTTTACCATAGGTATTGAGCAACGGCACCGTGCTACTGCAAGTGAGGAAGGTCTTACTTTTATTGAGGTGCAGAGAGGAGAGTGTAGTGAAAGAGATATTGTCAGAATAGAGGACGACTATGGTCGTCACATACCAACCTTTTTGGAAATGTTGACATGACATACATGGTGACTGGCGGTGCTGGTTTCATCGGCAGTAACTTTTTACATTTTCTCACTGAGAAAACGTCAGAACCTATTGTCGTGCTTGATAATCTCACTTACGCTGGTGACATGAGATTCATTCCTGTTACAAAGCAGGTAAAGTTTGAGTGGTGTGACATCTCAAATGAAGATCATGTGTTGTTTCTATTTGAAAAATATAAACCTAGAAAGATCTGGCATTTTGCGGCAGAAAGTCACGTAGATAATAGCATCGCTAACTATCGACCTTTCCTAGAGGCAAATGTTGTAGGTACTATCAATCTCCTCAATGCTTCATTGAACGTGGAGGTTGATAAGTTCCATCACATCTCTACTGATGAGGTGTATGGATCTCTGGACTATGACGATACAGAACTGTTCACAGAAGAGACTCCATACAATCCTAAGAATCCATACTCTGCAAGCAAAGCAGCATCAGATCATTATGTCAAGACTTGGCACAATACATATGATCTCCCATACCTAATCACTAACTGTAGTAATAACTATGGTCTGCGTCAGCACGTAGAAAAACTTATTCCAAAAGTTATCGGTCGTGCATTGATAGACGATGTTACTTACATGTATGGGGGTGGTCAACAGGTCCGTGACTGGTTGTATGTCAAGGATCATTGTGAAGCAATCTGGTCACTGGAAGAACAAGGTGTAATCAACGATCATTTCAACATTGGTGGTGGTTGTGAGATGAGAAACATTGATGTGACTAAGAAAATCCTGGATCTTTTGAAAAAACCATATGATCTTATTGGGATATCCCATGAAAGACCTGGTCAAGACAAGCGTTATGGCATAAATTATGATAAACTTACTAAGTGTACTGGGTGGAAACCCCGTACTGACTTTGAATATGGACTACGTACAACTGTCTCATGGTACTTAGAACGATGGGGACTGACCTAAAGTCCTACAACAGTCCAGTAAGTCTTTATGGACCTGGGTTTGTTGGTGGTAGGTATGCTGAGATGTTTCCTGATACGTTGGTACAGGAACGCGATGAATACAAACCACAATCTAAGAAGATTCTTTACATGATCTCTACGGTGGACAACTATAATGTTCACAAAGATCTCAACTTAGATGTTGACACTAATCTTCGTCTCCTTTGCGATGTATTAGAGCACTGTCGCAATGAAGATATTGAGTTCAACTTTATCTCTTCATGGTTTGTATATGGTAAGGGGTGTGAAATCCCTGCTCATGAGTCAGATTCTTGTAACCCAACTGGGTTCTATAGCATCACTAAGAAGTGTGCAGAAGATCTAATCAAATCATTCTGTGATGTGTACAGTATGAAGTACCGCATCCTTCGTCTGTGTAATGTGATGGGACATGATCCCAAGGCATCACGCCAGAAGAATGCAATCATGTGGATGATAAATCAATTGAGAGAGCACAAACCAATTGCTCTGTATGATGGTGGTAGCCATCATCGTGATGTCATGCATGTTGATGATGTCTGTCGTGCAATCAAAACTGTTATCACTGAGGGTGACCTGAATGACACTTACAATATTGGGTCTGGGATACCCACTTCTATTGCTGATATTGTTGATGCAGCAGTACCTATTTTGAGCAGTCGTTCTGCCATAGATATGATTGATCCTCCCAAATTTCATAATGATGTCCAGACACAAGACTTTTATCTTGACACTACTAAGCTTCGAGAATTAGGATTCATGCCAAGTATGGACACTGTTGAAATTGTGGAGTCGTTATGTTCGTAAGAAAGAAAGTTGAGAACTTCATCGATGCCTTAGAGGCGGACGGTGAAAAACTATTTCCCTACATGGCAAACCGGGGATGGCAACCAGGTGATAATGTTTATTATTCTGGTCCTTACTGGGATAATCAAGAACCTGCTGCCGCCATCACTACCTTACTCCAAGGTAAATGGTTGCCTGCTGGTGAAGAAGTCAACAAATTTGAACGTGCATTCTCTAAGCAGTTTGAGTTTGACTATTCTGTGATGGTGAACAGTGGATCATCTGCCAACCTGGTGATGATTGCTGCACTAAAAAAGTATTTTGATTGGCATGATGGTGATGAGATCATCGTCTGCACCTGTGGGTTCCCCACAACTATCAATCCCATCATCCAGAATGGACTTACACCAGTTTTTGTAGACATCAATTATGATGACCTCAACTGGGATCTTGATCAACTAGAGAGTAAGATCACTCCTAGAACCGTGGCGCTTTTTTCGTCTCCTGTTCTGGGAAATCCCTATGACTTCGATAAGTTCATCGAGATTGTCAATAGGAATAACCTGCGGTACATCGCTGACAACTGTGACTCTCTCGGTTCCAAGTGGCGTGGTGAGTTGCTTACCAAACATGCCGTCGCAGCGTCTTGTTCTTTCTATCCAGCGCACCATATCAGCACGATTGAAGGCGGGATGGTTTCCTCCAACATTGAGGAGATCGTCCAGATCGCCAGGTCTTTTGCATGGTGGGGGAGAGGTTGTTATTGTGTAGGATCCCAAAACAAATTGCCCAACGGTGTCTGTGGACAACGATTCGACCGCTGGTTGGAAGGGTACGATCAAGATGTCGATCATAAGTATGTCTTTGGCGTTCAGGGATACAACCTCAAGCCTGCCGACCTGCAAGGGTCTATTGGGTTGGTACAACTGACTAAGCAAAACGAGATACATCGCATCCGTCGTAGCAACAAAGCTAGACTTCACGAGATCTTCAGTCAGATCCCTGGTGCTCGGGTTATTGAAGAGAAAGAGCATGCAGAGACCAGTTGGTTTGGTGTTCCTATTGTCTGCGAAGAATATAAACACCGCCTCGTAAAATATTTAGAGAGCAATAAAGTCCAGACAAGAAACTATTTTGCTGGTAATATTTTGATGCACCCTGCATACCGTCATATTGAACCTGCAAGTAATTATCCAAATGCATGTAAGGTTCTAGACAATGTATTTTTTGTTGGGTGTAGTCCTGTTATCACTGAACCTATGTTAGAATACATAGGTGAGGTTGTTTCTAATTACATTTCCGAAAATTACTAATGGATAGACAAAAGCGAGCATTGGTCCTGGGTGCCGGTGGTTTCATCGGTAGTCATATGGTCAAGCGACTCAAGACCGAAGGGTATTGGGTTCGTGGTGTAGACCTCAAGGTTCCTGACTTCTCAGATTCAGCAGCGGATGAATTCATCCAAGGTGATCTGCGAGATTATACTTTTGTCGAACGTGTAATTGAGTACAAGGGTCAACAGGGTAACTTTTATAACTCTGTTCCTTACCAGTACATTGACACCTTTGATGAGATCTATCAGTTTGCTGCCGACATGGGTGGTGCTGGTTACATCTTCACGGGTGAGCATGATGCAGACATCATGCATAACTCTGCAAGCATCAACTTGAACCTGCTGCAGTCAGTCCACAAATTCAATGAGACCTTTGATGGTCGTGACAAAGAGTGGACGGTAGCAAATCGTCCTAAGAAAGATCAACCCACAAAGATCTTTTACAGTTCTTCTGCTTGCATGTATCCTGAGCATAATCAATTAGACCCTGATAACCCAGACTGCCGTGAAGAATCTGCGTACCCTGCTGCTCCTGATTCGGAGTACGGATGGGAAAAACTCTTTAGCGAAAGACTTTTCTTTGCTTACAACCGTAATCATGGGATTCCTGTTCGTGTCGCTCGCTATCACAACATCTTCGGACCTGAAGGAACCTGGGACGGTGGAAAAGAGAAGGCACCTGCTGCAATCTGCCGCAAAGTCGCTTTCCTCCCGCTCCAGGGTGGATCTATCGAGGTGTGGGGAGATGGCTTACAAACTCGTTCCTTCTTGTTCATTGATGAATGCATCGAAGCGACTTGGAGACTGATGCAGTCTGACTTCATGGGTCCTGTGAACATTGGATCTGAGGAGATGGTCACCATCAACCAACTGGCAGAAATCACTGCAAAAGTTGCACGTAAAGATGTTACTAAGATTCATCTTGATGTTCCTCACACAGGTGTTCGAGGACGCAACTCCAACAACGATCTAATCCGAGAGAAATTAGGTTGGGATTACTCACAAACCCTTGAAGAAGGTATCTCTCTAACTTACAATTGGATCATTCAACAAATCGGCAAGAACCTTGAGGGCGCATGAACACTACGTATAACTATGAACGCGATACCCTGAAGCATACTTTTACGGGGCATACCAAAGTATTCCAAAATTTCTCTCAAGCATACCAGGATTTGTTTGTCCTAACTATGCTGAATGGAAAAAAGAATGGTAAGTATGTTGAGGTGGGTGCTAACCATCCTCAATCTTTGAGTAATACTTTCCTACTTGAGACCGTATTTGGTTGGCGTGGTTTCTCTGTAGAGATTGAGCGTTCAATGTGTGAGGTTTTCAACGGAGACATGGCACGGCAAAACCACTGCTATGAAGCAGATGCCACTAAGTTTGATTACTCCGAAGCAATCGCTAAAGAGAAGTGGCAGGGTCGTGTTGATTACTTCTCTGTTGACTGTGAACCTCCTGAGGTGACGTTCAATGCACTCAAAGCATTCCCTCATGATGAATTCCGTGCCAGCGTCATCACTTTTGAACATGACTCGTACAAGGACGGTGACACCATCCGTGATCATTCACGTAAGTTCTTAGAGGATCTTGGTTACCAACTGGTATGTGCTTGTGTTTGTAATGGTGGCAATTCTTATGAAGATTGGTGGGTTGATCCTACTGTTGTAAAAGAATCAGTTTGGAAACCCTTTGCGTGTGTTAGATCAGAAGCACGAAACATTTTTGTATGAAACTATCTCATTGGTATGGTAGACTTGGTAACAACATTCAACAATGTGCTGTTGGATTGATGTGTGCTCAGGCATACAGCACCGAGTTTATCCAACCCCTAGAGCACGAGATAATTTCTACTTTTACTGAAAAGTTTGGTGACACTAGACGGTCTGGGTTTAGTAAATTTTTTTATTATGATGGACCATTCAAAGAAGTCCCGCTCGAAATCGGTAAAGTCTATACCGAGATGCGATCGTTTTGTAAAACATATATCAGACCGCGTCTTGACCTCCCACCTGTGGAGGTGGATCCTGATTGCCTCGTTATCCATATTCGTAGTGGAGATGTCTTTGACCGGGGGGTTGATAATCCTGGTCAATATGTCCCTAATCCTTACTGTTTTTATGGTGCACTACTTGAGAACTTTGAGAAGGCAATTGTCGTCACTGAACCTGACCGACACAATCCAATCGTTGAAGAACTCAGGTGGAATCCTAAGGTTACGGTCCAATCTAAAAGCGTTGAGGAAGATTTTGCTACGCTAATGGCAGCAAAACATGTCGCTACGTCTGGAGTAGGGACGTTTGGTATTGCTGCAGCACTTTGTAGTGATAAAATTACTAATCTTTATTGCACAGACTTGTGTATTGGTGAACATCTAAATTATAAAATGCTTTATAATACGGATGTAGTCATCAATATGATGGTCCTATCAGACTATATCAAGACAGGAGAGTGGGCGAACACTAATGAACAACGAGAGTTCCTCTTTAGTTACAAGGTATAGACTCAAGGTTACTCATCAAAAACTGATTGAGAATCTGTGTCATGAGATGCCCTACTATTTTTTCAAGGACTGTGCATACGGCAACGTAGACCATCCCTTGAGAAAAAAAATGAATCCCTACTTCAGTCATACGTTATTGCACGTCAAGGGCACAACGTCTGACTTTTTTTATAAGTTTCCGTGGGATGAGATTGGTAAAGCAATCAACTTACCAGACAAGAAGATGTTCAGGGCACATATGACCCTGCAATATCCCAGACCTGATGCTGTGGATGTCCCTCACAATCCTCACGTTGATGACGACCGTCCACATGTAGTCGCACTCTATTATCCTAATGATTCTGATGGTGACACATATTTTTTTGATTCATCTGGTGATGTGATACATACAGAGGAACCTAAACGTGGTAAAATAATAGTGTTCGATGGTAGGACACTCCACTCCAGTTCTTCTCCCTCCTCTAACGTACGCTTTTCTTTGAACATAAATTATGGCAGTCTATGATGTGTTCACGTTCTATAATGAACTGGACTTACTTGAAATGAGAATGAATATTCTTGGTAACGAAGTAGATTATTTTGTTATCAATGAATCTAATATTACATTCACAGGTAACCAAAAACCTATGTACTTCTCAGAGAACCGTAAGCGGTTCAAGAAGTGGGAAGACAAGATCATCTATCATGAGACGATTGACGATAATCAGACACTAGAAAAATTCTGGGAGAATGTTCCTTATCACCGGAGCATGATGGAAGATGATATCTATAAACTGCCACTACCGTACCAACGTGCATGCTTCCATAAGGACAGTGCAATCTATGCTCTGCTAGGTAAGGCAAAGGATGATGACATTATTCTTACCAGTGATGCTGATGAAATTGCCAACCCTGAAGCACTGAAATGTATTGATGACTGGTTTGATCCTAATAATCATTACGTTCTTACTGGTCCCCTTTATTACTACTACCTCAACGTCAAATGTGAGGACCAGTGGATGGGAACCAGAGTGTGTGATTTCAAAACACTGAAGACAATGAGTGTTGACAAACTCCGTCAGTCACATCATCAGGCATACAAGATTGCTAATGCCTCATGGCATTGGAGTTTCTTTGGTGATGCAGATACGGTACGACAGAAGATGGATGCTTATGAGCATCAGGAAAATAATACAGAAGAGTTTAGGTCTAGTATGGAGGATAGGATCAAGCATAATCTAGATCCTTATGGTCGTAGTTATCTTTACCACCCAACTACTGTAGAGATCGACGACACTTTCCCTTCATATGTGAGGGCACAGAAGAATCGTAAACTGAAGAAGTTTGTGAAAGTATGAAGCTGATTTCGGGACCAGCGGTTGCAGATCTTTGTGACTATAGTTTTGGTGATCAGGCAGGCATGGTAGGAGGAGTCTACGGTGCCTTTATGAATGATGCCAACTCATCTAACACTGATTTTTTATGTGATAAAGAAGTTATCAAACTATTCATTGATAACATTAGATTGTATCACAGACAAATCAAGTGCGGTAATAAAAAAGATCAAGTGTGGATCAATGGTCTACAGAAACGTAATGATCTAATGAAACTATGTGCTTGTTATCCTCAGAAAAAATTTATAATTTTTTGTAATAACGAAGACACTCCTATCAATTCTGATATTGATATCCCCGACAATGTGTTGGGGATTTTTGCTGCAAATGCAGTGGGGTTCAAAGATAAACTATATCCATTTCCTTATGGTGTGGGTAGGAAGTTGAGTGCCAATGATGAACGTCAAAGTATTCTCCACGTTGCTATGGAGAAAGATCCTAAACCTAAAAAATTACTCTACATCAATCATGCAGAGCACACTAACATCAGTGCACGTGGCAACATCCGTGAGATTTTTAGTAAAAGATCCTACGCGACGGTCGGAGAAGCAGTAAACTATGAGACCTACCTGAGAGAGATTCAGAATCATAAATTTATGATCTGTCCTCAAGGCAATGCAGTTGATTGTCATCGAAACTGGGAGGTGCTTTACCTAAAACGGGTGCCAATCATGGTGAAAAATGATTACTTGCAAGAGTTATATAAAGACTATCCTGTCTTATGGGTAAATGACTTTAGGAAGATCACTAAAACCGTGTTGTCGAATGCTCAAGATCTTTGTGACAAGGCTAGAAATATTGACACTAATCTGTTAGACTTATACTCGGTGTTCAACAGGGCAGTCAAACGTGCTAAAGATTCCTGAAGTCACACTGCTGATGCTAGCAGATGTTGACATACCGGAAGCAGTCTATGCGGTAAATAAATCATGTGAATCTATTGAATGGGGTGCTGTCAAATTTCTTGGCAGTAAAGGAAGACCAGAAGGTCTCTGTGATCAAGCACAGTATGAGAAAACTTATCCAATCCAGAGTATCAATGATTTCAATTTTTATTGCATATATAATTTTCTCAATCATATTCAATCCTCGCATTGCCTCCTTATTCATCCTGACGGTTTTGTTATTCGACCTTGGTTATGGGATAATTCGTGGTTACAATACGACTACATCGGTGCCCCGTGGAGAGACGATCCAACCGCCTATCTCGACCCCTGGGGTAAGAGTCAGCGGGTTGGGAATGGGGGATTTTCCTTACGTTCCAGAAAGTTATTACAAGTTCCCTCGCGTGTGACTGTGCCTTGGGAAGTCAACGAAGGAGACTTCTACAAGCATATGAATGCCGGACTATATAACGAGGACGGAAACATATGTATCCACAATCGGCACCTTTTTGAGGAACAAGGATGCGTCTTTGCTCCAGTGGAAGTTGCCGCTAGGTTCTCTAAAGAAGTAGAGTGCCCGGAACACAAAGGAATTGAGACCTTTGGTTTTCATTATCATTTTCAAGACATACGATGACAGTAAAATACTATCCTCTTTGGTGGAACCCTTGGCAAGATAAGCATCTTGATCTTGGTGGTAGGTCTGTCAGTATCTCTATTGATAACCTTGATTATGATCCGCAAGCAGATGTAAAAATTCTGTTCTTAGCGGAACCATATTCAATCCTTCCTACAGTGACTGAGGGAGCACTTCGTGGTGCTCATCATTTTGATAAAATCTACACGTTCACTCAGAAAATTATCGACATACACCCCCAAGCAGAATTGTTTGAGTGGGGATCTAGTTGGTTGAATTTTTCTGATCTTATTCTGGATAAGGGTAACAATGTTACCTTTGTCACAAGTAATAAGAACCAAACTGTTGGACACAACATGCGTCTTGACATCTTTGAGATGCTCAAGAAGATAGATGTATCTAATGGATTGCAATACTATGCACATAAGTCACCTCCTTTTCATCAACGGAGGAATGATTTCTTTGAGAACGCTAAGTTCCATATTACAGTAGAGAACTCTCGCCAACAGAATTACTTTACTGAAAAAGTTATTGATTGCTTTGCGTCAAAAACTGTACCCATTTATTATGGTTGTCCTAACCTTAGTGATTGGTTCAATATGGATGGTGTGATTGTATTTCATGATATGGAAGAGCTTGAACTTATCCTAAGACATCTGGACACTGAAATGTATGATTGGAGAAAGCCTGCAATCGAGCAGAACTATGAAATTGCTAAGCGTTTCCATAGTGAAAACGATGTAGTGCCTAGACTTACAAATAAAATCAAGGAGTTTGTAGGGAAATGAGAGTAAGTTTTTGCATCCCTACGCATGATAAGAACCCTAGGTGTCAACAGTATTTGTTTGACATCTTTCATAGTCTGTCATTGCAGAGTGATATGAACTTCAATGTTTGGGTGTCCGATCATGGCACATCAAATAAAGTTCTACAGGCATGTGAAGAGTACGATGATCTCTTTGAGATCAATTACGTTCGCAACCCAAGTAAGTCAGGTAACATTTCTGCTAACACCAATAACGCTATGCGTTTAGCAGATGGTGAGATCTTGAAAATTATCTTCAGTGATGATATGATTCTTACTAAGAATCTATGTGCTGAACTTGACGCTGCTTTTACTGAAGGAGTGGAGTGGGCAGTAACTGGATTTGCTCATACCTTAGATGATGGTAAGACTCACTACAACCCTAAGATTCCTGTCTATAACAATCGTTTGCTAGAGGGTGTCAACACCCTTAGTTCTCCATCTATTCTTGCTCTCCGTAATGGATGTGGTGAATACTTTGATGAAGAACTCACCATGCTGATGGATTGTGACATGTACTATAGGTTGTATGAGAACTACGGGGAACCAAAAGTTCTTCAGCACTATCATATTTCTAATAGAGAACACCCCCATCAAACACAACGAAAGTTTGAGGATCTTATGCCACAAGAGATTGAATATTTGAAGGAGAAACATAAATGATTGGATTCAATCACCTAGGTCGGCATGGTCGTCTAGGAAATCAGATGTTTCAGTATGCAGGACTACGTGGTATTGCTGCTGAGCATGGATACGATTTTTGTATTCCTCCTAGCGATTTCAAAGATGAGTGGACTGACCATCAACTGTTTGAGTGTTTCAAACTTACTGGACTAACAAACATCGGGGTATGTCCTGGACCTTATGTTCAGGAAGAACACTTTCACTTTGATAAGAACCTGTTTGACAAGATGCCTGATGGGCATAATGTTTATGGGTATCTACAAAGCGAGAAGTGGTTCAAACATATTGAATCTGAGATCCGTGAGGACTTTGAATTCAAAAATAATATCAAAGAACCATGTCAAGAAATGATTGGTTCGGTTGACCGACCAATTGCTCTACATGTTCGGAGGGGTGACTACATAACTAACTGCGACAACCACCCTCCATGCACCAAGGACTATTATGATCGTGCCCTTTCGCACTTTGATTCTGACAGGACTGTCGTTGTTTTTTCTGACGATCCTGCCTGGTGTAACGAACAATTTGTAGAAGATCGTTTCTTGATCTCTGAGGGTGGCGACAATGTTGCCGACCTCTGTATGATGAGTCTATGTCACGACTTTATCATTGCTAACTCATCATTCTCATGGTGGGGGTCTTGGTTGAGTACAAACTCAGACAAGACAATCATCGCCCCTAACCGTTGGTTCGGTGACGGGTATACTAAAGACCACGACACCTCTGACCTTTACTGCCCTAACTGGAAATCTATCAATGTCTGAAACAATCCACCAAGAAGGTGTTGAAATTCAAGATCTTGGGATGTACGAGGATCTTCAGATCCAACCGGTAAACTCCTGGGACCTGACTAAAACAACCTTCATCATTCCTTTGCGAATCGAAAGTGTTGATCGGATGCGTAACATCACGACAACACTAATCTATCTTCTGCGTAACTTTGACACGCAGATTATTATCAAGGAACATGATGTTGAATCTATTTTCTTGAAGAGTGTGGTGCCAATGCTTGATGAAGCATTGCCCCCTGAGAAGATGGAAAAGATTCATCATATCTTTGAGGAGAGTGATGATAAAGTCTTCCATAGGACTCGTTTGATAAACGACATGCTGATGTTGGTTGAGACCCCTGTGGTCTGCAACTATGACTGCGATGTCTTGCTGCCGATGAACAACTATATCTTGGCGCAGAATGCCATTCTTTATGGTTGGATTCCTCCGAATGATCCTGAGGCAACTCCTGAACCTGTGAAGTGTGTCTATCCTTATGGGTGTGGAGAGTATCAATATCAGTTACGAGTTACTGATGAGGAATGTACTCGGTTCATCAATAGCAACTTCAACTTCAATGCATTTGTGAAGAGTGCAACTCTATATGATGCCAAGTTTGGTTTCGTACAGTTCTTTGACACCAAAGAATATCTCAGACTTGGTGGTGAGAATGAAGGTTTCGTTGCCTATGGATATGAAGATGACGAACGTTATAGTCGCTTCAATCTTTGTTCACAAGTGCTGCGTCTAAATGATTTGATCTATCATATGGAGCACCGTCGTACTCCTAACTCTTGGTTCAACAACCCTCACATCGAAGAGAACCGTGCGTTGTGGGAAAAACTTGGCAACATGAGTAGGGACGCTATTGAAGAATATTATAAGGAGCCCCTATACATGGTGTATCGTGGTGTCCGCAATGGCAAACGCCCTGGCACGGATGACTGATAGGAATAAGTCTATCGACAAACTGAAGGGGTTCCCTAAAGTTCTTTGGATCAATCTAGACCGTGTGACCCAACGACGGGAATACATGGAAGATCAATTGGACTACTGGGGACTCACTGATAACCACCGCATTAGTGGTATTGATGGTGATGAGTATGAGGAGAACCTGAAGGGTTCTGTACCTCATAATATGAACAAAGGTGAGATCGCATGTGTAATGTCTCACCTAAATGCTCTGCGTTACTTTGTCGAAGAGACTGACCTAGATGAAGTCTTCATCATGGAGGACGACATTGATCTTTCCACTGTCAAGCATTGGACTTTCACTTGGAAGGATGTTAGGAAGCGACTGCCCATCAACTGGGACTGCCTGCAACTAACCATCATCAATCCCAATGGGATTACTCTCAAGTTACATCAAAGGTTCATCAATGATTTCTCTGCTGCTGGTTATCTAATCAGCAGGCACCATGCAACCAAGGTCCTTAGGTGTCACCTCCGTGGCAATCAGTGGAAACTGGATCAGAACATCAAACCTCGTGCAGTGTCAGAGGATTTGATTCTTGACAGTGGTAAGTCTTACTCTACTCCCCTATTCAATTACAGATTGGACATGGGTTCTTCAATTCATGAAGAACATATTGACATCTTTCATAAGGGTAGTAATGAGGCACTAGCACAGTTCTGGGAGAGAGATGCTAGGGAGCATACTGTCGATCAGATTATGGAACTAGACGAATATTGTGGTAGAATACCACCATCAGTGTACATGGAACAAGCACAGAAACAATGACAGAAGAGATCATCAAACAACCTGACTTCACTGAACCAGTTTTCTATGATCACATAGGTATCTTTGAGAACTTTGTACGCTGGGAATTCTGTGATTCTTTGCGTGAGGTTTTTGAATACTGGTACAACAAAAAGCATTTCGTAGGAGAATCCTCCGAGCATGCCGTCACAAAAATTGGAGACAATGATTTTACCATTGACCACTTCAATGATGGGGAATCCCAATTCCCTAAAGGTGGCATGGGTCGTAAGGACCATCAACTCTATCTTGAAGTTTGTGACACAACGATGACCGCTCAGGTCAACCAAGCAATTGGTCAAGCATTTGAGATGTACGTACAGAAGTACAAAGGTCTCGTTGATTCTTGTGATCCAATTTCTTCTTGGACCTGCAAACTACAACGCACTGATCCAGGTGGTGGATACCATGTATGGCATTGTGAGAATGGCAACTTCCTCTACCGTGACCGTGTGCTGACGTGGATGATTTATCTGAATGATATCCCTCCTGAGAATGGTGGCGGCACTGACTTCTATCACCAGGAGAAAACGTTCCATCCTAAGAAAGGAACTATTGTTCTTTGGCCTGCTACGTATACTCACATGCACAGAGGTTCATTCCTTACGGGTAATGAATCTAAGTACATTGCTACTGGATGGTTCTTACGTGAACCTGGTAATGTCACAAACCGTACAGTGAGTGAAGCATTGGGTAAGTCGCAACCTGTGGATAAACTAAATTGATTTTTTATACGTGCATAACCAACGGATATGATTCTGTCCCCGACGCATATGTTGAGGAAGGTTGTAGGTATGTTTTGTTCCATGATGGAAGCATTCCTACAACCAAAGGTCCGTGGGAGTATGTACATCTTGATGATCTAAATGTAGAACTTCCTGACTGTCCTGTTAGGAAGTCATATGTTATCAAGCATGAACCGCATATATACTTCACACAGTCTTCTGATCTGACTGTGTGGGTAGACGCAGCATATAATATAACCCGAGATCTTGTTGAATATAGTAGGAAAGTCTTTCGGCATCCTCATAGTTTTGTTGTACTACAAGAGCACCCTGACCCCCGCAGTTTGCTTGAAGAGTTCAATAAGTTATATGCCGAAGGATTTTCTGACAGTTTAGAAATTACCAGGATGTCCGAGAGGATGCTGGCTGGTTATGATCCTTACCCTAAAAAGGATTACAAACAAACAATCAACTGCGTTGTCTGGAGACATAACTTCCAAGAGAATAGACAGTGGAACAGAGCATGGGCACGGTGGTATAGGAGAGGAGTCAACCGTGATCAAATTGCTAGTGCACTTGCTGAGTATGAGACAGGACTGACAGCACTGCGTGTACCGATGCAGGTCAGTCTTGACAACACTAATAGGGTCAAGAAGTACGAAGAATCTTATAATATTGATCGACCAACCAACAAACAGATCACTGACTTTCAAAATAAATTAGTAAAAATCTGGGACAGTGATATTACTTCTGCAATGATGAAGGCAGCAGTGCCCACTTTACCTCATGAATTTGGAGAAAGAATCAAACATAATCAATTGAATGTTTATACATGTATCACTAATGATTATGATATCCCTCAAAGTTTTTACTTTGATCCAGACGTAAACTATTGGATCTTCCATGATGGGAAGTTATCTGTTCCTGATAGTCAAAAGATGTCAGGTTCTTGGAAGTATATTGATGTTTCTCATCTTGGTATTGATAATCCAAGAGAGTTGGCGTTCTATGTCAAAGCAAATGCTCATGAGTTTTTTCCTCCTAACTCATATACAGTATGGGTTGATGGATGCTTTGATCATTCTTATGATTTTATTGAAAGATCTCTTGGATGTTTTCCTTTCTCGGTCCTGCGTCATGGAGGAGAGTTCTCATACTACGATGAGTTGTTGGAAGGATTTACTTGTGCTTTCTATAGGTACAACACAGCAGTCAACTACACCAAGTATCTGGCATCGGCGGGATATGACTTCCTAAAATATTCTAGTCCACAGTGCTCTGTTGTCTGGAGACAGTTGACTCCGGAGGTAATCGAGTTCAATAAGAAATGGTATGAGGAGGGGTATCTAAATCGAGATACGATTCCTTTTGATGCTGCCATGCAGTTCACAGGAGTAACTCCCCGGTTCTATGATAACCGGGATGACTGTGGTATACAATTTGGTTTCAATAACAAGAAAGGTAGAATCAAAAAGCATGAGCAACTGGGTGACCTAGAGCAATATAAAAAGGTGGATCAGTTCCTTATGGAAATTGATCGAGAGACTGGATATGAAGCAAAGTTGTTTTGTAAGTACAAACTCCATGAGTTTTACATGAAATACTATGGTATTGGTGGTAGTTTAGGACTGTCATTCAATACTTATCCTTATCAAGAAGGTGTCCGTGTCGATAAAAGATTTGTTGTCATCTATACATGCATCACTAATGGACATGATGTGATACCAGATAAGAATTACTATGATCCTGAAATAAGATACGTATGTTTTCATGATGGCACTATTGATACTACCAAGGGTCCATGGGAGTACATCAAATTAGATCTTGATATTGATTGTCCACGAGACTTGGCGTTCTATCCAAAGTGTAACCCCCATGAGTTTTTTGAGAAAGGAACTTACACTGTGTGGGTGGATGGGTGCTTCAAACATACCCGAGAGTTTGTTGAGAAGAGTTTGTATTCCTTCCCTTTTACCACACTTAGGAACATCAGTAAGTTCTCATACTATGATGAGTTGTTGGAAGGATTTACATGTGCTTTCTTCCCCTATGAGGGGGGAATTGAGATCACTGAGGCACTGAGTGCCACAAAATATAAGTTCAATAAGTATTCTAGTCCTCAGTGTTCAATCGTATGGAGATATTTGTACGATGAGACTATAGAATTCAATGAGCAGTGGTATAATTGGAGTAAGAAAGGTATCAATAGGGATAGTATTCCTTTTGATGCTGCTGTTCAATTGACTGGCACCAAACCTCTGTATTATGAGAACAGGTCTGACTCTGGAATCAAGATGGGTTTCCAGCACAAGGTTGGTAGAGTCAAGAAGCATCCTCAGTATGGGGACAAGAAGCAGTACACCAAGGTTGATCAGTTCATAAAAGATCTAGAGAAAATTACCAAACTAAAACCACTTTTGTATATCAAATATAAGTTTCATGAGTTCTACATGAAACACTATGACATTATATGATCCTCTATACATCCATTACTAACGGATACTTTCAGTTACCACAATTAGATATTGATTGTAGGTGTGTTTGTTTCCATGATGGAAGTGTGAAGGAGCAGGAAGGTTGGGAACTAGAGTACATACCTGGGTTCTCATCTGATCCTGTGCGTATGTCACGTCTGGTAAAGATGTTGTGCCCATTTGATGAACCAAATGTGTATATCGATGCATCTAAACTTCATACACTAAACAATAAATTTTGTGAAGTAAGTAATTACATTCTTTCTCAGGATAGTTTTACTGTAATAGAGCATCCACATTGTCATAGGTATCTTGAAGAGTGTGCTGAATATATTTGTAGAGGACTTGTTCCTTTCGCTGATGTGTATAAGTTCACGGTTGCTGCTGTGGAGGCAGGGTATAACTTCAAGGACTATCTGTCACCCCTGTGTACGATCCTCTGGAGGCGTGGTAAGACTGACTTCGACCAACTATGGTGGGATTGGTACTTGAAGGGTGGTAGGAGGGATCAACTGTCCTTTGCAGTGGCATTGCAGATGAGTGGTATGAAGTATGAAACTATTCCTGCTAGAGAATTGATTGATGTATGGTCAGACGCCAGTGATGGTGGTGAGTGGTGGGCGAACAAGGGGGGTAGGTATGGTGCTGAGTATCATGTCAATCCTGAGTGGGCAGTAGACATTCTATGTGGGGTGACAGGTCTGGAAAAGAACTCAAGGAACTATCGCTGTGCTCTTCTTACTAAAAATGATAAACCTGTCTGGTTGTTCGGTGATATGTCAGATGATTTCGATTATAAGTACAGAAAATTGAACGTTTTGAATCCATATCACAGTCTTCTGTGGTATACCAATAGAAAGACTGGTGTCATACGAAGACCGAGTCGAACTATTAGATCCCACTTTGATGATCCATTCTTTTTCCCACACCCCATATGATTATTTACACCTGCGTCACTAACGGATACGACAAATTCTCTGATGATCATTACTATGATCCCAGTGTCAGGTATGTTGCCTTTACAGATGGCACTGTTGATGTGCCAGAAAAATGGGAAGAGTATCCAATCAAAGTAGAAGAGGAGTGTCCACGTAGGAGATCTGCTCACCCCAAGATCTGTCCTCATCTTTATTTTGATGCGGGTGAGTCCGTGGTTTGGATTGATGGGTGTTATGTAATCACCAAACAGTTTGTAGAAACTTCTAAACATATCCTGAGTCGTAACAATCAGACTCATATGATTCATCCTTGTCGCTTCAATTTTGTTGAGGAAGTGATGGAAGGTTACGTGTCTTCATTCAATACCAAGGCACAGATGGTGGAGATCATGGAAGCATTGGTGGAACTGAA
>Ga0181410_1000009_pt1 | contig 91068 bp, 92 predicted proteins | sample 33SPOviralmetaG_FD_130112 | JGI IMG/M metagenome (GOLD analysis project Ga0181410, IMG submission 130112) | Marine viral communities from the oligotrophic San Pedro Time Series (SPOT) site, San Pedro Channel, CA, USA - 33 SPOT_SRF_2012-06-20 | ecosystem: Environmental > Aquatic > Marine > Strait...
CGAAGTATTCCTTGGACTCCGCAAAGAGTATACAACTATGGTAAAAGAAACGTGGTCATTCTTTGCACAACTCGCTTGCCAAGATGGTGAATATATAATGTGTGGAGAATCACAAAACAAAGTGGAGCAATAAGAAGGTCTTACTTAAATTTTAAGTAATAAAACTCTCTTGCCCTCAAATATACAGTCAGCTAATAACAGATGTTTATTGTAACTACACTAATAACAACAACTTAGCTGCAAATACAATGGGTTAATAATCCTGACTTACGCCAAACGGAGTAATAAAATTCGCTTAACCCACAATACAATGGACTAATAAATGTAGCTTACACCAAATGGTTTAATACGTTATGCTTAGTCCACAACACAATGGCTTAATAAGTCTGACTTATCTTAAATGAGGTAATAAAAAACTCTTAAGCCAAAAATACATTAAAGGGGTTGACAAATGTTTGACGATAAGGTATAATACACAGGAACTAATTTTACACACAAGGAGTTGAAATGAATTACATTATTGCAAATGACGGAAACGTAACAGCGACAGTAGCAGGTGAAGTTTACACTTTTGGCAAGTCGCATCCAAGATACGAAAGACTTATTACTCATCTTAAGAATAATAATGTCGAACACTTTGAGGCATCCTATGATATTGTATCGCATGTAAATGCTTATTGCGATGGGTATGCCAGTGTTGAAAACGGCAAGATGAAGTGGGATGGGATTGATATGCCAGAGATGTTTGGCGGCACAATCCTTGACATGATCCAACAGGGTTATCCTTTTGAGCCTATGCTTAATTTCCTTGATAACATGTCGCAGAATCCATCTGACCATGCTATCACAGAATTGTTTGAGTTTATGGAAAACAAGAACATGCCTATCACACCTGATGGACATTTCTTAGCATACAAAGCAGTAGATCCTAACTATATGGATTTGTACTCTCATACATTTGATAATAGTGTTGGTAGCACATGCGAGGTTCCACGTACTAAAGTAAATGGAAACAGAGAGCATCACTGCGCTGCTGGACTACACGTTGGAGCGTTTGACTATGCCAAGTCATATGGTGGGATTGACTTAGATGACAATGAAGGTGATGGTGGCAACAAGCTTATGATTTGCAAGGTAAATCCACGCGATGTTGTAAGTGTGCCAAACGACTGCCGTTGTCAGAAACTGCGCTGCTGTAAATACGAGGTTGTCAGTGAGTTTGAAGACTTACTGAAAAGTGTTGTCCATATGACTAAGGATGACATTGACTACTCTAATCTAAAGAAGCGTAATAAGGAATGGGTTGTCGAGGTCACTGCTAAGTTGGAACGTGTTAATAACGTTCTCAAAAAGCGTGAAGCTGTTCTTAGCTAGTGACTGTAGGGAGGGGTGGGGCAAGTAGTGTGTGGCTTGCCCCACCTCGGTCTTTGTTTTTTACCTCAAGGCGGTAGAAACTATGAACAAAAATGTACAGGAATATAGATGTGGATGAGCGACTTTTACATATGGCTAGAAGATATTGGGACGCAGAAGACTCAATAACAGAAGAACAAGTACACTGGGTTTTAAGAGACGAAGGATATTCAAAAGATGAAATTGACAACGCAATCAGTGATTACTGGTCTATTCATATACGCAGCAGTATTTTGCTTCATTATTGGATTGCATCTATTATTCTCGTGGTAGTAATGGTTGCTTTAATTTCTTATGTTCAACAATTGATATGGATAAAAATAGGACCATGAGCGCAAAAGAAAAACTAACCTTTATACATATTCCAAAATGCGCAGGTACTTATGTTGGAAAAATTCTTGATTCATTAAATATTCTTAATAAGCTACACAATTTAGCGTCTACAAATGATACTAATACATTTACGGTTATTCGTGATCCAATCAAAAGATTTGAAAGTTTATTAAACTTTAGATTAAGTGAAAATTCCCCTAGAGATGATTGGCCCAGACATCTACGTTATGTATATAAAGACAATTCTGTGACTTTAGATACAATAGTAAAAAAGATGAGTGATGAAGACACAATGTCTTTTAATCCTTACAAAAGTCTGATTTGGTGGTCTGAAAATATAGATTTTTTTATTACGATTGAACAATTACCAGATTTTTTGTCATCTTTCGGATACACATATGATATAAATAACTTTGCTTTGGAACAGGTGTCAGCAAAGAACAGAGGAACATTTAGTGAATCAACTAAAGATCGTTTAAAAGTAATATTTGCGGATGACATAAAATTTTATAATAAAGTTATAGATTTAAAAAAATGGAAAAATATATGAAAAAACACTATTGTAAATTAGACGAAGTAAATAATGTAACTGTAGAGTTAATCAAAATGGACAGTGGTAAAACTATTTTTTCTTTGGTAGATAAGACTAGCAAGCCAACTCAAATGTGTTACAATCACGCTGAATTCTGTCAGGTTTTTACTGAGGTGGATAAATATAGATTATTACAATTAGCGGATTTTATATATAAATACTGTGAGGGAGACAGATAAGTGAAATGGTCAGAAATCAAGAAGTGGGCCAAGGCAAAGGGTTATAATGTCTCAAGAGAGAAGACAGAAGATACCGATGAATACACATATCTGTACAACTGGAACAACGAGGATCGAAGCGCAGGCGGTGTAGCTACAAGTACCAAAGATTTAGCTACAGATATATACAACGATCTAACAAGTAACAAACATCTAGCACATCAATTACAATATAAAAAAGAATTTAAATGGTTTAATCATGAAAATTAATTACGAACCCAAGCTAGACTTCGACGATGTATTATTAGTCCCACATAGAAGCAAAACTGCTTCACGATCTGATATTAAACTGGTACGTAACTTCTCATTCTATCACTCTGATAATGTGTGGGAAGGTGTACCAATCTTTGCTGCAAACATGGACACAACTGGCAGTCTAGCTATGTCTAAGACGTTAGCTGAATATGCTATGCCAACATGTCTGCATAAGCACTACGAGGTAGACGATCTAGTGCGTGAATTATATTATCCTGAAACTCAATGGTATAGTATAGGTATTAAAGACGCAGATATTTTTAAACTAAATGAGTTTAAAGAGAAGTCAGGTATGAATCCTAATATATGTATAGATGTAGCCAATGGTTATACAGACGACTTTGTTGACTTCTGCCACAGGGTGAGAAGACATGTAAATAAACACACTATTATAATGGCTGGTAATGTTTGCACACCAGAGATGGTTCAGGAATTAATATTGCACGGTGGTGTAGATATTGTTAAGATAGGTATTGGTCCGGGTTCGGCATGTACCACAAGATTAAAAACTGGTTGCGGATACCCACAGTTGTCAGCTATAATAGAGTGTAGCCATGCAGCACACGGTTTACGAAATGGAGATGGAAGGCTAGGATTAGTTTGTGCTGATGGAGGTTGCAGAACCCCTGCTGATGTGTGCAAGGCGTTTGCTGCTGGTGCAGACTTTGTAATGCTTGGTGGCATGTTGGCTGGAACGTATGAGTGTGAGGGCGATTGGCAATACGAGTGGGTATCAGATGGTAAACATGACTATTATCATAAGATGGTTAGAACGTCCCTAAAGTTTTACGGTATGTCTTCAAGCGAAGCGCAGTCAAAGTATGGTGGAGTGAAAGATTATAGAGCTAGTGAAGGTCGTGTAAAAGAAGTTCCATACAAAGGACCAGCAAAGGATATTGTATTAGATGTATTGGGTGGACTTAGAAGTGCCTGTGCATATATTGGAGCAACTAAACTAAAAGATATGAACAAGTGTGCAGAATTTAATTTAGTAAACAGAACCCATTTCGACCAAAGTGTTTAATGAACATTGTAGAATTCTACAGAATACACAAAGTAGATGATGATTTTGATCATGATTATTATGAAAAAAGTCATCCAGAAACGGAAACTTTCTATCAAGTTTTTTGCGACACACACAATATAGATGATAGGCATAGACTGTATTTTCACTACGTACAGTATGGCAAGAGTCATGGTTTTGAAAAAAAACCACATGTTTTTACTACCCCGTCTTACTCTGCTGTAAAAGACGATACTAAGTTTATTTTATTTTCTACTTATTATAATAGTAATGTTAGGCAAGAAGAAATAGACTACTGTATACATAAAAATATAATCAATGATTCATTTGATCAAATTTTTCTTTTTGTTAATAAAAACGTATACATACCAAATAGTATTGTGTCTAATAATAAAGTAAAGTTAATACAGATTGATACTCGCACTCCTTCTTATCTAGATTGGATTACTTTTTCTAAGAATTTTATAAATGAAAATGATTTTGTAAGTTTGTTTTCTAATGCAGATATATTTTTTGATGAAACTGTTATAGAATTAAAATCTTTCTTAAGAGACGACAACAGTTTTGTTTGCATCTCAAGGTATGAGTTGGATACCACAAGTCAGACATACGAACTACTAAATAAACCTAGATGGTCTCAAGACACTTGGGCTTTAAACAAAAAATCTTTATTAAATATAACATTTGATGATGAACTTAATATATGTACAGGTAAGCCTAGATGTGATAACAAGATTGCATACAAATTTGCTTGTCAGGGATATAATTTGTACAATCCTTGCTATCATATTAAGTCTTATCATAAACATGAAACTGGCTACAGAGATTACGACAATAAGAAAGATGCCATACTTGGTGGAACTTGTTTTGTAGAACCCACAAGTACTCCTAATGTTCCATCTTACAAGCAATACATTATTGGAACAAAAAATGTTGATAATACCAACGAGGTTGTAAAAGTTTCTGATTATCTATCTAACAGTATTTTCAGAAGCTTTAATATTATTTGCTCAGACAAGAATCCTCGACATCTTTATGGAGGCTGGGGATCTGTCAGCGACCAACTTTCCAGAATTTGGAAAAAAAACCCAAAATTCAATCTAATAACTTTTTTATGGGAGGCTTATCAATCTTTTGGTGAACGATTGTCTTCTTGCTCTTGGGTAGGTATAGAACATTTGGTAAACTACTGTCCAGATTATTACGAAAATGTTTTAGGAAGAATGCCTACGATATCTAATTTTTATAATAAATTGTGGAATAAAGGTATAATACAGAATAATTGCCAAGGATTGCTATTTACTTCTAGATATACGTTAGATAGTAACATAAATATACCGTATTTAAATAATATTAATACAGATGTATCCTATCACCCAATATTGCCAGATTATAGCTGTAAAGAGTTTTCTATGGATTTGTTTCGTAGTAATGAAGAAAAAACTCTCATAAATCTTGGCTGGTTTAATAGAAATTTTGCTTTTTTTGAAAGACTCAATGTTGATAATTTTTATAAACAATTTGTTTTTGGCGGCATGGATGATTGGAAATACAAAATTTTTCTTGCAGATATGCAATATCATGGTATTTCTAGTATAATAACGCATGTCTCTGACAAGCTAACAGATTATGAACTTGATGAAATTTTATCGAAAAATTTAATTTTTGTAAATTTATATGACTCTTCAGCCAATAATGCTATAATCAACGCTATACAAAGGAAATGTCCTATATTGTTAAACAGACTGCCTGCTTGTGAAGAATATTTAGGATGTGAATATCCTTTGTTCTATGAAAACTTGGACGATATAAATAATTTGCTATCGCTAGAAAGGATAGAACAAGCACACGAATACTTAAAGAATTTAGACACATCAAAGTTTAGTTTACACAACACGATCCGCAACATAAATAACTTTAACCCTACTAAATTATGAAACAAAAAATATTATTACTATCAGAAGCTAGACATGGAACTACATATGTTATAAGCGAAATAGAAGTTGCTTCTCTAAGTTATTTAGACAGCACTGTTTGCTGCTATGAATTTTTGAGCAGATCAAAAGATCAAAATGCTCAATGTTTAAAATGTTTAGAGCGTTTAGAAGCCGACACTGATTTTTGTCACGTTAGACACAAATACCCTATTAAATTTTTTAATCTTTTTATGGACGCAGTAGACAATTCTCCATGTGATAATTTTTTTAGTAAAGTTTTTGCTAGTCAAATTTTCCCTAATACACCGACAGACCAGCCGATGAAATTAGATTTAGCCTTAGAAAGATTTGATAAAATTATTATACTAGATAGAAATCCAATAGAATATATATTCTCTCACGCCAATGCTTTTTATTTCCCCTGCGGCAAAAATCCGTGGGGTATAAAACAGAGACACCAAAAACAATCCGACATCAAGCTCAACCAAGGCATGATTGATGCTTATAAAACAATATTATCAACAAAAGATAAATGTTTTAGACAAACTAGGAGGTATTGTAAAAAAAATAATAAACCTTTACTCGACATACAATACGACGAACTTGCAGATGTGCATGAAAAGTTTTTTAACTTCACGGGATTAAAAGCAAAAGTATTCAAAAAATTTGAACCAATTAAACATGATTATGAAACATTTTTAAAACTTAACCCATCGGTACAGGATTTATTTTAATGGCTTTGCCCGCAATTATAATTTCTACAATGTGTTATGTCTGGACATGTACGTGTTGTATCATTGGACGCGATTATCCACATGCGTTAATGTGGTTCGCATACGCACTCGCTAACTTAGGATTATTATGGTATGAATTCAACAAACTGGGACAATAGATTTTTAGATATGGCTAAGTTAGTTTCTACTTGGTCAAAAGATCCATCCACTAGAGTGGGTGCTGTGATAGTAGATCCTTCAAATAGATTAGTATCTGTAGGTTACAATGGCTTTCCTAAAGGTGTAACAGATAATGAAAGACTGCTTGACAGAGATAAGAAATATGATATAATTGTACACGCAGAAGTAAATGCTATATTATTTTCTAACAGGACATTAAAAGGATGCACAATGTACACTTGGCCTTTTCAGCCATGTCCACGGTGTGCTGGTTTGATTATACAATCTGGGATAAGAAGAGTTGTGTCGATTACGAATACAAACCCAAGATGGGTAGAAAATTTTACTACCGCTAAACAATTATTACTAGAGGCTAGCGTCAGTCTAGACATCTATGAAGAATGAAGAACAAGAAGAAGAAGAAAGACAATATTTTTTAGAAACTCTAGTTTCTGATTGCTTTCTTGCCAACCAAGAGAGTATAATAGTTAAACTAATTATGCAATTAGAGGATGACTACAAGGAACTAGCAACTTTGGGAACGATGGGAAAATATGAGGTCGATTGGACTCATAAGCAAGTATTAGATTACATAACTAAGGAGTTATAAAAATGGAAATTGTAGAAATGGCTTCGGCTCACTTAAATAATATTCAAAATGCTTTAGGTGATTTGCAGAAGCAAAAAGCGAACATTGAGGAAGAAATTCAAAAGCTTACTCAATACTATCAAGAAGGTCTTGAAGAAGTACAGAAACATTCAGATACGCAAGCTGAATGATAGTTTTTTAACAGGAGGAATGCCAAAATGAAGCAGAGTGATTTTTTTGAACGTTTGTACAATATCTCAGGTGCTTATCACTGGGATGTGCGAAATAAAAAGGTTGTAGCAACTATTCAGAGTGGACCATATAGAGGACATACTTTGAACCCGCTTACAGCACTGGCTCATAAGTCGGGTTTAGGTATGTTTAATAATACTAGGGATGATACTATTCATGCAGCAAGTCTACTGGGTATTCCACGCAGTATTGCTCGCCAAATTTATAGTGCAACTTTAGGTACATATAATCGTGGTAACACTCAAGTAGTGCGTGGTAGAATTCGTTCAGCTTTGGAGATTTAGTATGAATATTAACACTTGGTTGGGTTGTGGTCGTTTAACTAGAGATGCTGATTTTAGCACTACCAAAAAGGGTAGCTCAATGGCTAAGTTCCGCATGGCGGTTAACGATAGGAGAAATGATGATACTTTGTATCTCAATGTTCTATGTTTCGGTAAGATGGCAGAAGCTTTGCAGGCTCATCTCACTAAGGGTAGACTTGTTGGAGTTCAGGGTAAAATCAAAGTAGATGATTATAATGATAAGGAAGGAAATCCTAGAAATTCTGTCTGCGTAATGGCAGATGAAATTTCTTTGGGACCAAATAATGAAAAGACGACAGTGAAGACAGAAGAAACTGTTGAGGCTTAATAAGCTGATAGTCTTATCCTTATCTAGATGCCCGATATGGTTCGCCCTGTCGGGCATTTTTATTAAAGTGTAGGCTTGACTTTTGCCGATCCTTGTGGTATCATAAGGAAAAGGAGAAAAATTATGCAACAAGACGAAGCCGTTAGAGTAATGAGTTTTTTAATCACAATGGGGATTTTTGTCGCCAGTTTTTACAGTGTAATGAAGGGGATTGCTAATGGTGGCACTATACCATTCTCAGATACAATAACATTGTTTGAGTCTGTGGATCATTACGAACAGCAACCTCCACGGGTTCCAACTCATGCAGTAACTTTTGATTGTTTTTTAGATGATGCACCGCCAGAAGCTGTGCAAACTAAGCCCAAGAAAAAGGCAAAACGCAATCCAGCAAGACAGGCAAAAGCTAAACCAGAACCTAAGCCAGAACCTGTCAGGAATCACAATGGTTACACTTCGTTACAACAAGATTGTTTTGATTCTCTAAAATCTTTGGGAATCAAAGGTGTGCGAGAAAGAAAATACATCGTAAGCAAAACTTTCAATGAGCATGATCCAAAAACTATTCAAGAATTTCTTACAATCACAATGAGTAGGAGTTGTTAATGAATAATTTAAAAGATATGAGAACATATTTAGTTGGCGCTATGGATAGAGTTGCAGACGGCGGCATTGGATGGAGGCAAGCGATTACTCCCATGCTATCAGAACTTAGTGTGAAGGTTTTGAACCCCTGCGATAAACCTATAGAGTCAGCAAAAGAAGGACCAGATACTAGAACTATTATAGATTATTATAAACAAACTGGTCAGTTTAACAAAATACGAGAAGAGTATGGTCATATCAGAAATGCAGACTTGAGGTGTGTGGACGTTTCCGATTTCGTTATCGCAAATATAGACATGAATGTACACATGTGTGGATCATACGAAGAAATATCTACAGCAAACAGACAGAAGAAGCCGATACTAGTATGGTGCGAGCAGGGTAAGATGGCAGCACCTAACTGGTTATTCTTCATGCTTCCTCATGAACATATATTTAGTTCTATGGATAAACTGCTTGCTTACTTATATGATGTTTCCAGATGTGAAGATACGGCAAAACTAAAACGATGGTTCTTTTTTAAATAGGGTAATAATATGAAAAAATACAACGTTAACTTTCCTGAAGAAATTTTTACGTCAAACGCAAGGAAAATGCATCAATGGGAACACTTGGACCAAAACCTTAGAAGGATATCAAAAGAAGAAACGGATGTATTATTTTGTGGTATAGTAAGAAATGGAGACAGGTACTTAGAAAGAAACTTACAAAGACTAAAACATTCAGCGTCTTTTTTTAGAGAGTATAAAATGTTTATCTATGAAAACAACTCTACTGACAATACCAAAGATATACTTAAAGAGTATGAACAAATTAATGAATATAATTTAGAAGTATTAAGCGAAGACATAGAAGACGCAGACTACAAGATCCACGACGACACGTTTAATAGATGTACAAAAATTGCTAACGCTAGAAATAAATACATGGACGTAGTTAAGGAAGATGCAAGCAAGTTTCCAGCAACCGTCATTGTAGACTTAGATTTGATTGGAGGCTGGAGCTACGAAGGTTTATATACAAACGTTGTTCATTTACTAAACAATGCATTATTAAATAATTTCGCTGGAATAACAGCATATGGTGCGATAACATCAAACACACCTAACTGGACCAAGATAGACTTAGAATCTGTTCCACCTAAAGAATATTGTATGTACGATAGCTTTGCATTTAGACCTTTAGAGTGGTTTCAGAATGAAAAAGATAGTGGAGAAATAAAAGGTCTGGACAAAGAGACTCAAGCATCGTACAATAACATAAAAAGACCAGATGGAAATGCTGTAGTAGGTTCTAATTTTGGAGGTTTGGGAATATATAAGTCTAAATATATTAGAGATTTAAGATACACAAGCCAGCAGTATGATGATGATGGCGAACAATCAGATTCAGAGCATGTTCCATTCCATAGAGAAATTTACAATAATGGAAAAAAACTTAGCATAAATAATAGATTATTAGTCTCATATTCACCTCACAGGTATACATAATGAATATAATTTCACCCATCAATCAGTTAGGATATGGGATAGCTGGATTAAATATTGTCAAAAGCATGGCAATTAAGAGAAAAACTTCTCTGTTCGTTATAGGTAGTCCAGAAGTTACCAATCGTGAAGATGCAAACATTATAAATTCTTGCTTACAAAACGCTCAAACTCCAGATTTTAATTCTCCTTGTTTAAGAATATGGCATCAGAATGATATGTCACAATTTGTTGGCAAGGGTAATCATATTGGCTTTCCTTTTTTTGAATTAGATACTTTTCAAGATGTAGAAAAACATCACTTAAATAGTTTAGACAAACTTTTTGTCACATCTAACTGGGCGAAAGATATAGTTCTAGCTAATTTGTCTACACCAAGCGATAAAGTATTTGTAGTTCCTTTGGGGGTTGATTCTAGCATATTTAAACCAAGTAATAATAATCAATCTAGCAAAACTGTATTCTTTAACTGTGGGAAGTGGGAAGTTAGAAAAGGACATGATGTTTTAGTAGATATGTTTAATAAAGCGTTTTCAGAAGAGGATGACGTAGAGCTATGGATGATGTGCCAAAACCCTTTCTTGTCCAAAGAAGAATCTCAGGCTTGGAAAGATAGGTATAAACAGTCTAAATTAGGCTCAAAGATTAAAATAATACCAAGGCTAAAATCTCAGGAAGAGGTGTATAATATAATGGAAACTGTAGATTGTGGAATATTTCCATCAAGAGCAGAAGGATGGAATTTAGAACTTTTAGAACTATTATCTTGTGGAAAAATGGCTATAGCCAGCAACGTTTCTGCTCACACAGAATTCTGTAACACTGAAGCCGTTACACTCATAGATATGCCAGAAAAAGAATTAGCTTACGACAATAAGTGGTTCTTTAATCAAGGCAGCTGGGCCAAAATTACGGATAAAGAAATAGATCATTTTGCTCAAGCCATGAGAGACACTTACAATAAAAATCAAAAAGACAAATCTTTTATAAATAAAGCTGGTATTGAAATAGCAAAAAAGTTTAGCTGGGAAAACACAACTCAGAGAATACAACAATATGCTTAAAAAGTTATATGATAAAATATTTAGAAAAAAGCCTGAAGAGGTAGATTTTCTTAGTTCTTTAGAAATATTAATATCAAAAGAAGAAACAGATAATCCCAAATTAAATATCGCTTTAGACAATTTTGACGAAGATAGTATAAATGCTCTATGTAAAATACTTACTCTTTGTTCTAATGAGTACTTCTTCCTAAATATTGTAGAAGTTGTAAAAGAACAATTTATAATTAATGAAAGATTAGAAGAACTAGAAACATTACTAGTACACATTGCCGCCATAGAATTGAAAGACAAGGTAAAACTATTTCAAAAAGAAGCTACAGAACAACCCTGTATTAAGCCATCAGACATCCAACTATAAAGGAGTGATGATGAAAGTAAAGAAGATTGGTTGGCAAAAATACGAAAGCCTTTTAGAAGAACAAATGAATTCCCCACTATTAGCAGAGGTAATGAACAATTTAAGAAATGCATATAGTTTAGATTCATCTGGAGAAGAAGAAGAGGAGGCTGCGTACAAAGAAGAAAGCTCAGAAGAAGAATTACTAATGCCAATAACCCCACAAATGATCAAAGATATTAATTTACTTACTACTTTCGACTGCTGGATAGGCCACACAAACTTTGACATAACAACAGATGTTTGTAAAAAATTAGATAAAGTTAGTGGCATAGAAGCATTAAAAGTTTACAGTAGATATAGATTCTTTGTAGGAATAGGTAAGATGTTTGATTTTAAATTGGTTCGTAACGAGATTGAAAAACAATTAACAGAGGAGTGATAATTTAATGAAAATTTGCAATGATAATATTGACAAACAGTTGAGTGAATGCCTTTCGGACAGTAACATTATTAAAGTTATGCATAAAGCATCCAAATCTTTTACAAGACAATTAGATGAAGATGAAGTATATACTTGTCAAATTAATGCTCTGTGGAAAGCCATCAAAAATTTTGATAGTACTAAGAAAACTAAATTTACTACATACTTGTATACAGGCGTTATGATCGAATGTATTAAGGCTGTAAAATTTGTTAATAAAGGCTCACAAGCTAGCAGCTTGCATGACAATATGTCTCTAGACACTAATGATACTATTATCCTTGATTTACTTGACGAGGCTGAAAATGAAATAGAATATGAGATTCTTGTCCATAGAAGTCAACGCAGAACAATTGAAGAAATTGGCTCAATCATGGGTAGTAGCAGAGAAACTATTAGGAAGAAAATCAAAAAAATGGAAAAGAGAATACGTCACAAGTTTACGGAATAGTGTATACTATTGTAGGAATGGACTATATTTTAGGACACTTAAGGACATTGAAATCTCTATATAGGGAGAATAATTATGCCTACAGTTCAAGTAAGTGACGGTAGTACCGCAGTTGGTACTACCTCAGTCAACAATGGTGGTACTGTCGTTCAGGGTGGATCTGTCGATCTGGCAACAAGCCCATTTTCTGTCAGTAAGTCACTAGTTGACCTAGCAGATGCAAATACTGACTATGGTTCCAAAGTAGTCACCAACGATGGCGATACTGGCGCTGATAAAGCAGGCGCAGAAGCTGCAAAGTCTGGTGGCACTGGAGGTTTTGCTTTTAGCCCTGCAAGGGGTGAGAGAAATTTCCTCATAAGAGGCGTTTCGCAAGCAGGCGGTGGTGGCGGTCTGATAAATAAAGACGCTTCTGCAATCCTACAAGTACCCGCTTCAGAAGTAGGGCTTAGACAGGTCAATGATGTTAACAAGACTGTCAGCCATACGAAGCATGGTGCTTACTCAGATGCTGCTTTTGACATGTTGGCGAAGCCAAGTGTAGCATTCAATCCGGGCAGGACGCTTGGTACTGGTGCTGGTACTTCGGCTAGCTTTGTTCAAACTGGTAACGGTACTAGTGCTGCAACAGATGATGCTGCAACATTCGATAAGAGTACTGTACCTACTGTTCCGGGTGAGTTGACATACCACTTTGGTGGTCTTGCAGCACCAACAACGGATGAGTACAAAGCAAGAGATGTTAACGAATCATAATATTATTTATTTATTTCGTAGAAGGGTAGCTCCTCTTTTGAGGGGCTACCCATCTCTTCGTAACTTTGGAGGCACAACGGTGAGCGACATCAACCCAGAAATGATAGCAATTATATTTGGTGGTATTAGCGGACTAACTGGGATTATCACATTAGCATGGAAAAAATTCTTAAAGCCAATAGTCAACTTGTGCAAGAATCAAGACTTTTTTAAAGAATCTGTAGAGAGTATAAAAAAAGAATTATGTACTAATGGTGGAAGTAGTCTTAAAGACGCTATTATAGATATAAAGGAAACTGTAAATATAATTGACGCTAGACAAAAAGTAATAGTACAAAGAACGAAAGCTGCTTTACATTATAGCAGTATGGCTTTATTCGAGACGGATAAAGAAGGAAGATTAATATGGAGTAACGCTAACCTTATAGAACTAACCAAAAAATCTTCAAATGGCTGGAAAAGTAATGCCAGTTATATGATAGAAGGCTTTGATTGGATTAGCTTATTTAAAGAAGACGAAAGAGAAGATGTGCTTTCTGAATTCAAATCTTGTTTAAGTATGAATAGAAGGTTCATCAAAGAAACAGAACTTATAAATGGAGTTAAAGTAAGGCTACTTGGGTATCCTTATAAATTAACAGAGGCAGAGCATGGCGGCTTTTTAGTTAGTATAACAGAAACAGAAACAGAGGTTTAACATGGCAGACGAAAAGAACTCACCAGCATTTACTCTAAACGTAACAGATGCTATTGAAATTGCTAAAAATACAGCATTGGTAGCACTTGCTGCTGGTCTTACATATTTTGGAGAAAATATGGCAGACTTGGATCTTGGTAACATTGGCGTTATGTTAGTTCCCATTGCAGCTGTTGTTATTAATACTGTTGTTAAGTGGGCTAAGAATAACGTACCGGAGTAAAATATGTTTAATACACCGCGAGATCTTCTCAAAGCTTACAAGGATGGCCTTGTAGGCTCTTGGTGCGACCCAGAAGACACTGATAAATTACTAGGAGAACTGCCACACCCTCTTTTTGGGGTGGCAGCTTCTGATTTATATAGCAGTGGAAAAGGGAAAGTAGCCTTATTATATAAGTCTGCTCAAAAATTTGATCCCACCTTTGGAGCGCATGAACGGCAAACTACAGGCGATTGCGTCAGTCATTCTACACGTACAGCTGTAGATGTAACTAGATGTCATGAAATCACAGGAGGTCAAAGAGAAGAATTTATAGCAAGAGGTGCTACAGAAGCTATTTATGGCTCTAGAGGTCATGGTGGTCAGGGGATGTCATGCTCTGTAGCTGCTAGATTTGTACATCAAAATGGTGGTATATTGGTCAGAAAAGACTATGGATTTATTGATCTATCTAAATATAATAGTAGAACTGGTACAAGCTGGGGCAGATCTGGCGTACCTAGAGAAGTAAAGGATGAAGCTAAAAAACATCAGGTTAAAACTATTAGTATGGTAAAATCTGTAGAAGAGGCTAGAGATGCTATTGCCAATGGATATGCTTTAAGTGTCTGTAGTAATTATGGATTTTCCTCACGCCGTAGTGAACATGGCATAGCTAAAAAGAGTGGGTCTTGGAATCACGCAATGGCATGGGTGGCTATGGACGACTCTCATGAGATATATAAGGAAACTTTATTTCTTATACAAAACTCTTGGGGTGTATTTAATGGTGGGCCTAAAAGGTTTGACCAACCAGACGGTAGTTTCTGGATTAGAGAAAAAGATGCCAGAGGAATGTTAAATCAAAATGGAGCATGGGCTTTTAGCGACGTAGACGGTTTTCCCCCTAGAACAGTAGATTGGACTATTGATGAGGTATTTTAAATGACAACAATTAATAGGCATATACAGTTTAATCGTGGCTCACTAGATGAATATAAAACCTCTAGCCTAGTACCAAAAAGTGGAGAACCAGTAGCGCATCCATTTAACAATGCTAAATTTCATGAGACAGACAATAAGCAAGTCATAACGGCTAGCATGGTATCCAGAGTTGGTACTGGTAGTGCAAGTGTTGTTAATTTAAACTACAATATTACTAATCAATTTCTTCAGGTATATAAGGTCAAGATATCTTCTCTTGCAGTTTCAACATCTTGGGCTGATCAACCATTAGCAGGAAGTAGTAATACTTTTTTTGGAGTTGGTGGCACTTGGCAAACCCTAACATCTGAGATAGTAAAAAGCTGGAATGCTTATAGTGTTTCTACAGACATAGCAATCGACTATGAGAACGCTGATATATATGATTATTCACATATAAATCCTATGGTAATTACAGCTGACTCTCCTAACCAAGACATTCAGTTAGTACCAGTTCTAGATAATAATAGAGAACTTAAATTAAAACTAAAAGGTGATTCAGCTAGGACTGCATCTAATGTATATATTAATATATTTATTTATCAACCATTTATTGATCTTACTGTACCAGTTCCTATAACTTCTCCTGCTATTGAACTACTTGGAGAAAGTTACTACATTGGATTTGGTAGTTCTAATTTTGGTCAACTTGGTCTAGGTGATTATGGTCAAAATTACTTTGAGCCAAGATCTTTGTTCTATACCAATGAATTTGGAATGAATAAAATTATACACAATGACAATTCTAACGCAGACGTAACTCCAAAGCCAGCTATTGGAAAAAGTCATGCAATATTACCATACATTACTCCAGCTCAATCAAACAATTTTAATGATACTGTTTTTAATAGCGGTCATCCAGCAGATCAATTCTATGTCGCCGGTAACAATCAATATGGTCAACTAGGACAAACCGTAGCTTCACTGCCAAAGTCTAGCTCGTTTGTTTCTAAAGAATTGGATCAACCTACATATATTAACAAAATTGATGATGAAGATTTTAGCATAGACTCACTAGCAAATGCGTCTGGAATTATAAAAGTAGTTGCTAACAATCATTCTACTGCGTTTATCGCATTACACGACGATGCAACTGATCCAACTAATCCAGACAAAAAGCTAAAAATGCTTTACACTTTTGGCGAAAACAGTTATAGCCAGCTAGGTTTAGGTGATACAGTTAATAAAGAAGAACCTACTCTTGTTCCAACGTTTTATAGAAATGTTGTTGAAAAATACTTTGAATATGACACATCACCAGCTATGAAGACTGAACTCGTATCAAACAGAACAAATGTCTTAACTGGTGGAACAATCTTAGATAAAATTCACTACAAGGTTATTGGTGCTGGAACTAGTTACGTAAATACGCCTGCGGGATCTTTACAGGGATATTTACAATATCACAATGAGGTAGGTTATTTTCATTATGGTAGCACTTCTATAAGTACTACAAGATCAAGCCAATCTGCCACCGTAGCTAATAACATGTCAGATACTAGACCTGTTTATAGTATTAATGAGTCTATAGGGTTCAACACAAATGAGTCAATAAGATCACAATTCAATAGAGAATATTGGACTAATCTAGATCAATACACGATTGACGATGTTGAAACTGCATACATTGTGTATTATCCTAATCCTAATGCTAGTTTTAATACTACGAATCCTTGTTGGGTTATAGCGAAGGGTGACTCTTCTAAAATGTGGCCCGGAACAGCTCAAATGTCATACTATGATAGAACGAGAGAAAATTTCACTAGACTAGACCACGAAGTTTATCAAAGTCAAATATTATATTATTGTGAAAGTTCAGCAGACACGCCTCCTCTAACTGGATGGCAAGTCGCTAACGGTGCTTCTCCTGCTCCTACGTTAGAACAATCTGCTGTTGGTCTGTCGTTCCTTAGCGTTGAAGATGTAACACTAGGACACATTCATGGTTTACTTTGTAGTGATACTGATTTGTACGCTTGGGGTAATAACGTTTATGGTCAATGTGGAAAATCAACAACCGTATTTAATACTCTAAGTCAACCAACATTAGTACTAGAAGACAGTCGTGGTATTGATGGAGTATTCTCTGGGTCATTCCATTCTTTCTATCTTGCTAATTCTAGAACAGAACTTTACTCGTTTGGCAAGAATGAGTTTGGTCAACTAGGATTGAGACATAAAAATAACGTCTCTACTCCTGAGCCAGTTCAATTGTCAGATCCAGATGCTGTAGCACTAAACCCTTTCCCAGCTAATACAACAGTTGAGTTTACAAACAGGGTTGATAGCGAAGGCAACACTATAAATCAAATAGGATTCAACGGATCGACTTCTAGAAAATATATTCTTGGGCGACCAGTAGGATCAAGAGGTAATCAGAAATACAGGTTTGTTGACGTTCCAGAAAATAGAGCTTTAGCATTTGAAGGCGTTCCAACATCGCAAGTTTCAGGTGCTGATTTTAAAGTCTGTAGACAGATTAATGGTGTAGATTTAAACTTTTATTATGGAGATATAGAAATTACTACTGATATCACTGCTCCTATTACAATACATACTTGTGAAGAGAATGTAGAAATAGGTGGAGAGAACATACTTGCACCCTTCTTCGACGATAACTATAAATTTGTAGACGTACAGGGCGGTGTTAATCACACAGTGTTCTTGGTAGAAGATGAACAACAATCTAAAAATATAGTATTCACATGTGGAGACAATACTCATGGTCAGTTGGGCGCAGGAGATAATGTTAGTCGTGAATATCTGCATCCAATTCCCGGATATTGGAGATCCATAGCAGCTGGTGATGATCACACAGTATTAGTTTCTGAGGATTATGGAACTTTTGTAATGGGAGATAATTCCAAAGGTCAGCTTGGCCTGAAAGATACTAATATTAAATCTGTAAATTCACCAACAGAAGTAGAAAACGCTTTAACCCCAGTAGGAACAGCAGAAGTTTACGCTGGAAACGAAACAAGTATTATCATATCAAACCCGTCATCTTCATAAAGGAGAAATAAAATGGCAATCGTATCAACAACAGACGTTGTTCAAAATATAGACTCAACCAGAGAAGTAGCTAAAAATGGTAGCGTCGTGTGTAGTTGTCTCCCAACTGGACGATCATACACTATCGACACAAATACAGACAGTAACTTTGTAAGCTTCGATACAAGTTTAACTTATGCTGCATTGCAGACAAAGTATACTGATAGATATGACGACATCTCTTACTATAACGCTACTTCGTAGATGGAGGCTGATTATGAAAAAGTCTCTTGAGCTTTTCTTTGTAGCTTTAATATCTATTTCTGTGGTCTTGAGTTTTTTCCCAAGTGCCACCAAGGTAGTAGATAATGTCAATCCTTGGTCTAATGGTTTTGATAATACATTTGGATGTAATACAGAAGATATTACCAATATGTATGCAGAATATGTAGAACAGTGGAAAGAAGAAGTAAGCGATGCATTTGATTTAGCTGAAGTAGAAGTTTATAATGTAAAACCAAAACCAGATGACGTTGTGGGACCAGACCCTGACCCCGACAAGTGTGTTTGCAAAGGATCAGGATGGATAACACATGGAGATGGTCACAAAACCCCATGTCCATATCATGCTAAACAAATGAAACCTTTACTAATATCGGAGGAATGATGGATACAGAAGTATTACTTAGAGTAGTAGCAGTGGTCCTTGCGGGTTGCTTGTTATTGTCAAATGTTAATGTAACAGATTGGTGGACTTGGGTTAAATCTTTTTTTAAGAGATCTCCTAAGCCAGCAGTGGAACAAAACGTTTCTTTTCTAGAGGTTGTAGAATCTTGGCATCAGCTTAGAGAACAGTGCGAAAAATATGGCCTCGACTCTGCCGTAGATAAGATTGATGAGGTATTTCCTCTACTTAACACGGAGGCTTAAGATGAATAAGAAAATAGCTGCTATATTGCTGTTAATATATTCTGTATTTGGCAGTGGTATTTTTGATTATGTTAATATAATTAAACCAGATCCAGTAGCAGAAATATTAAGTATAGAAAAACCTTCTAAAAAAATATTAGACACAGTATCTCCCATAGCTAGTCTTGTAACTGATCCAGATGATCGTTCTAAGATAGCCATATTTAATTATGAGTTTGCAGAAAGAGTCATTGGATATGAAACAAGTTCTCAGCAAATTAACGATGTGTATGCTCTAGCTGGAAAAACTTTTTTTAAACAAACCCTAGTTGACAAATATGAAGGATTGTCAGAAGGCATCGTTTCTGTAATGGAAAAAACATTGACAGACGAAAACCATGTTGTAACTAACGACGAAAAAAACGAACTTCATAAATATTTCATGGGTTTAGCTTGGTCTTTGATAAATGGGTAATGGAAATATTACACACACTTTCATAATATCATACCACAAAGATAAGAGGTAATCATGTCGCCAAAAGAAATACATAAAATATTACTAGAAGTTTTTACAAAAAAAGGAACAGTTTTTAATGGAGTAACTTTATCATGTGTTTCTCCAGCTTCTATTGTAATAACTAAAGAAGACGAAGATAGAATTAGAATTGACTTTCCTGAAAATCAACCTGTAGCATCTTTCAAAAGATTTATTACATTCTCTGCAACTGTGCAAAGTATTACTTTGAAAGAAGGTAGTGGGTTTGTAGTTCTTAAAAATTTCCCATCAATCCCCTTTGGTTATGACAGTTTCTTTTTTGAGCCAAGCTCGTTAACAAAGTCTATAAACATTACAGATATTGAGTCAGAAATAAATAAAAAATATTGTAAACGAGACCAAGAAATTGCTAAACTCTGCTTGCATTATGCTAAGGAATGGGCTACAATATCTAGTCAAGTGGTTTGTTTTGAAAATGCTGATAAGTGTGAAAGGAGAAAACTTAAGGGCCAATGTTTTGATTTTGTAATGGAAAATGTAAAGAAGGATGTAGAAAAAAAACACGGCTCAGTAATACTGACATACATACTTTTAGTGCTTATATTGCCAGCTGTAGCTAAATTTATTATCAACAAATTACTTGAAAAATACTTTTAATATTATAGGAGATCGTACATGTCGCTAAAGTCATTGATGAGTTATACTTTTGTATCAAAATATGCAAGGTGGGATGAGCAAAAACAAAGAAGAGAAACATGGGGCGAATCAGTTAATCGAGTAAGACAGATGATGGCAGATAAGTATGTGGCTAATAGTCCTCATTACGATACACGTATTGAGGATGTAAAAGAAATTGAAAAATATATTGATAGTGCATACGATGACATGAAAAAGAAAAAAGTTCTTGGATCACAAAGAGCATTGCAATTTGGAGGATCTCCAATATTCAAGCATAATGCTAGAATATATAACTGTATTGCATCGTACATTGATAGAACAAGATTTTTCCAAGAATGCATGTATCTTCTGCTGTGTGGATGTGGAACTGGATTCTCTGTACAAAAACATCACATTGCTAAATTGCCTAATTTAATCAAGGGTAAGAATGGTCAGAAGAAATTTGTCATTAAAGATTCTATCGAGGGGTGGTCAGATGCAGTAGGCGTTCTTGTTTCTAGTTACTTCAAGGGAGATAATCTTTTCCCTGAATACAATGGTAAAACAGTAATCTTTGATTACTCAGAAATACGTCCAGCAGGCTCTTATTTAAAGTCTAGTGGAGGCAAGGCTCCCGGTCCAGATCCTTTAAGAAATGCTCTTACAAACATCAAGAAGACCCTTGACGGAGCTATTAAGAATGGACAAAAGAAACTTAGACCCATTGAAGCTTACGACATGGTAATGTACGGTGCTGACGCTGTAATTAGCGGAGGTGTTCGTCGTAGTGCTACAATATGCTTGTTTTCAGCAGATGATGAAGAAATGGCAAAAGCTAAAACCGGCTCATGGTTTACTGACAATCCCCAGCGTGGGCGATCAAATAACTCTGCTCTATTACTACGAAACGAAACAACTAAAGAGCAATTTTCTGAACTCATGGAGTCTGTAAAACAGTTTGGTGAACCCGGATTTGTATGGTCTGATTCAACAGAGTTGATTGTAAATCCATGTGTAGAGATTGGCATGTGGCCTGTAGATGAAGAAACTGGTAAAACTGGTTGGCAAGCCTGCAATTTGTCTACGATAAACTGTTCTAAAATAACTACAAAAAAAGAATTTTATGAAGCTTGTGCTTCCGCTGCAATTATTGGCACACTACAAGCTGGATTTGCTAGTTTTCCCTATCTTGGAGAAGTTTCAGAAAGGATTATCAGCCGTGAAGCTTTGCTGGGAGTTTCAATGACAGGCGTTATGGAACAGCATGAGATTTGTCTTGATCCAGAGGTGCAGAAAAAGGGAGCAGAAATTGTCAAGGAAACAAATAAAAAATTAGCACTATTGATAGGAGTGAATCAAGCTGCACGTACAACATGTGTAAAGCCAGAAGGCACTTCAAGCTGTATACTTGGAACATCTTCTGGTATACATCCCCACCACGCCAAAAGATACATACGTAGAGTGCAAGCTAATAAAATGGAACCAATATACCAGTATTTTAAAACTATCAATCCTAGAGCTTGTGAGGAATCTGTATGGTCTAATAACGATTCAGATGACGTAGTAGCGTTTTGCGTAGAAGTTCCAGATGGTGCAAAAATTAAAAATCAAGTTGGTGCAGTTGATCTTCTTGAATATGTAAAAAGCACACAGAGAAATTGGGTTATGAATGGCACAAATCCAAAGCAGTGTACTCAACCTTGGTTGACACACAATGTGTCTAATACTATTAATGTAAAACCAGACGAATGGGAAGATGTAACATCATTTATTTATAAAAATCGTAAATATTTTTGTGGCGTTTCTTTACTCCCTATCGCTGGTGATAAAGATTATGCGCAAGCACCCTTCACAACCGTGTATTTACCTAGTGAACAGATACAACATTATGGAGATTCTGCAATGTTTGTTAGTGGTCTAATAGAGGTTGGACTACAACTATACGAAGATAACTTGTGGGCAGCATGTGATAGCTTATTGGGTGTTGGTAAAAAAGCTAAGGGTACAGAGAAAAAGTCCTACAAAGATAGATGCCAAAAATTTGCTGATAAATACATGGATGGAGATTTAAAGCAATTAACATATTGCATGAAGGATGTTTACAACTGGCATGAGTGGCTAGATATCAATCGTGAGTACAAGGATGTAGATTATACTAATGTTATTGAGGAACAAAACAATGTTAATCCAGTACAAGAAGTAGCTTGCGCTGGTGGAAAATGTGATATCATTTAGGAGGTTGACATGATGGGCTTTGTATCTTATAAACTATTAACTGAATCAGCACAGATGCCTTTTAAGTCTCATAGAACAGATGCTGGCTTTGATCTGTTTGCAGACGAGGATGCTTGGATATTTGCAAAAGAACGACAAACAATTAAAACTGGTATCTCGTTTGAGATGCCTCATAATATGGCTGGATTAATTTGGCCTAGATCTGGGCTATCAGTTAAGAAAGGCATAGATGTACTGGCTGGAGTTGTAGACTCTGGCTATCGGGGAGAGATCATGGTTTGTCTCTACAACACTTCTAATGAAGACGTAGAAATAAAACGTGGGGATAGAATCGCGCAGATTATATTCCAAGAGGTTCCCGTTATCTCTTTACTTTTAAGAGACGAATTGGAGACCTCCCAACGAGGGAGTAATGGTTTTGGCAGCACAGGCACATAACAATCGAAAAAAGCGTAAAGAACAAAAAGCAAGCAAACCAAACGCACTGGAGGCTAAGACTGAGAATCAAAAAAATTATATTAGATCTATTGTAGAAAACGATGTTGTTTTTTGCACGGGTCCATCTGGCAGTGGTAAATCTTTCATAGCAGCTGGAATCGCAGCGCATAAATTACTTAAAGATGAAATTGATACTATCATTGTAACCAGACCTTTAGTTTGTACGGGTCGAGATCTTGGATCTTTGCCGGGAGAACTAAACGATAAAATAAAACCATATCTACAACCTATGGAAGAAAACTTACGTTACTTCTTGGGTAGAGATAGATTTGGAATGTATTTTAATCAACGTAGAATCAGATTTGAACCTCTAGAAACCATGCGTGGGTCTACATTTCATGACTCATATATGATTTTAGATGAGGCTCAAAACTGCACGTTAGAACAAATTAAAATGTTCGTAACAAGAATGGGTAAACATTCTAAAGCTCTTATAAATGGAGATAATAAACAGACTGATATATATAGAGCTAGCGGTTTAGATTTTTGTATAGAACGTCTTTCAAGCGTTGAAGGTGTCGGAATCTCTAAATTAGAGTATCATGATATACAGAGGAATGGAATAATTGGAGCAGTGCTGTATGCATTAGAGTCATGAATGAAGATCAAAGGGCAAAGCTTATACGTCTTTGTCAGGAAAAAATAGAAGACCAGAAGACACACGAATCTACCGTTGGTTATGGTGAAGACTACACTGACGGTAGAATCGTAGGTCAAGCCGCACTTGCAAGAAGAATATTGTTAATACTAAATAAGGAATGGTACTAATATGTTGTACGATTATGGATGTAATTCTTGTGGGCATGAAATGAAAGATGTTCAACAATCTATTCATGACAAAGCTCTTGTAAAATGTCCAGCATGTGGTAAAGATGCTCTGGAAAGAGTACCATATGGTGGACTTGGTTCTTTCATGAAGAATAGCTCTAACACTATTGGCAGTCAGGCTGACAAGAATTGGTCTAACATGGGACATTACCAAAAATCAGAATTAGAAGCTCAAAATAAATCAAGCGTTAATGCAAATAATAAAAAGCAAGAACGCACAAACATAAACAAAATGACTCCAGAACAAAAAACTAAATACATCATCACAGGGGAAAAATAATGGAAAATTTTGAAAAACCAGAAATTGTACTAGAAACAGAGACTGTACTTGTGAACTCAAAAGGTCATGCGCTAGAAGAAGATACTAGTGAAACTATTTTTGCAAAGTATTATTACGAAAAAACAGAAAGCAAACAAAACAAAAAACATTACGTATTGACATACAATAATGATTTGTATGACCCGCTAGGTCCAGATTCTCACAGGCAAAAAAGATTGACTCTTAAATTAAAACAAGTAGCACAAAACACGTTTGATTATTATTGTAAATATCTTCAGACTAAAAATCAAATGTATCTAACAAAATCTAAAAGGAGTTTTATTAATGGTTAAAAAAGGACCAATAGGAAAAGTAGAGGCTTTTTACATAGAAAATAATTATGAAAATAAAACGTCTCAAGAAATTGCTAAAGACTTAAATAGAAATATTAAAGCTGTAGAGTCGCATATTTCTAAAATTGTTCAAGGAAAAGCAAAAGATTCTTCCATGAAAGCTGGAGATGCATTTGCGTACAATAATAAAGGGTCTACAGTAATGACTGAAAACGCTTCCAGTATAGCCGATGTTAGTAAAAAAATTGGACCGAGGTACAACAAGAATTGCGTCACCAACATAAAGAAAAAATGAATAATTTTTTGAATGAAAAACAATATGATTCGTACTATAAAAGTCTACCTTACGACTCAAGGTCTTCAGTTGTTTGGATATTCTTTATAGACGACAAAGATCACAAGCTCTATTTAACAGAGTGGAAGGATTGGTTAAACGTCCAAGATTATTGCAGAAAAAATAAATGCAATATAGATTGCGTAGGGCTAAGATATAAAGGTAATGAAACCAAAATAGAAATACCGATAGAGGCTCAAGGCGTATATCTAATCAAGTCTGCTAGAGGACAGATAGGAATGGAAAGTAAAGCGACCATGACCGTTGGAATAATTGATCAAAACATTGTGCATAAAACGCACTATCTTTTACCAGAACTTATTGAAGATTTAAAATTTAAAGACAACATAGAAACTTGCCATGAGCCAGCGATTGTATACAATGAGCAAAAAAGAGAAACCAAAGTTATTCAATAAAGAATATCAAAAACAATGGTCAGAAACCCATAAGTACAAACATATTCATACAGGTGAATATTGTAGGTTTGAAGCTTATATTGCAGAATATTTAATATTGAGAAGAGAAGAAGCTTTTAAGAAACCAAAACCAGCATACAAGTTTTGGACAAAGGGTGACAAGCTATACCCAGCTTTCATGCGACAATTAAAAGCCGTTGTCAAGTTGCGTAAAACATATGATGAAGCAACAATATTAGAAGCAATACAGTCTCCTCATTTTAATAAGATATTTTTTATAGGTATATATGAAAAAAATTACGTGGGTTGGAAATTTAATCCGCTTGCATTAGAAGCGATAAAGCGGTATGATAAAGAACACAAAGATTTTTTGAAACTACGTGAAGAGTCTAAAAAAGAAGTTAACATTGAAGAACCAGAACCAAAAGACTTGAAGCAAAGAAAAAAACAGTACAATAGTAAGAAAAGTTCAATCAACAAATTGAGGAACAAATGAGCAAGCTAAAGAAGAAGAAAACCAGCAATAAGTTTGATACAGACGTAGTTAGCAATTCAGTAGTAAGTAAGTATGGTGACGTTGTTCGCAGCGGCAGAGAGGTATTAGAAAGCATAAATAGTCTAGAAGTTATTGGCGTTTCGCCAGCTCTAGACATCGCCCTTGGCGGTGGATTAAGGGAGGGAAGTGTCGTAGTAATGACCGGAGATCCAAAATCTGGAAAGACTACAACCGCCCTTCATTTTGCCTCTAAATGTCAAGCAAAAGGAAAACGTGTCATTTATCTTAACACTGAAGGTAGGCTGTCTAAGCAAAACTTTGACGGCATTAAAGGTCTTAACGCAGATGATATATTAATTGTCGAATCTACTGATGACAAAATACTATCAGCAGAAGACTTTTTAAACATCGTGGAATATTACATTAACAATGATCCCGGTGCTTTAATAATTACAGACTCTTTATCCAATATGGTTCCACAAGTAGAGCTAGATGGAGAAGTTAGAACTGGTGTGCGTAACGCTCTGCCAAGATTACTATCAATGTTCTTTAAAAGAATTAGTGGAACCCTTGCTAAAAATAAGACTATCTTAGTTTGTATTACTCATAACATTGCTAACAGCGGTGGATCTCCGTATGCTCCTGCTAAGATGGCAGACTGTGGCAATATGTTGCAGTATCAAGCTGGTACTAACATGGTTATCACACATCGTGGTCGCTGGCAAGTTCCTAAAGATACTGGGCCTCACGTTGGTCAAATTGCAAACTGGAACATTAAAACATCTTGTGCTGGAGGTATACCAAACAGCACAGCGGAAAGCTGGATTAGATATGGCATTGGTCTTGACGAAACACAAGAGGTGGTTCAAATTGCTTGTGAGTTTAGGTTAATCAAGACTGCTGGAGCGTGGTATACAATACAATGCGCTATAGATGAGATTGAGAATCCAGTAATTAACAAATTGCTAACTGATAATAATGTAGGCGATAAGCCTGAAGATATAGAAAGATTTTTTAAATTTCAAGGCGCAAATAACACGTTAGAGTTTTTAAATAATAATCCAGACCTCTCGTCTTTTATATATGACAAAATCAAGGAGTTGTTCTAATGGCTCAAGTTGAGTTAAATAAAACAGAAGCTTGGAGGGTATTAGATGCCCTGAGAGGATATAAAGAAGATTATGAACTTACTGAATATGCTGTAAAGACTATTAGAAAAATTGAAATAAAACTAAAGAAAATAGTGAATTCATGAGTATATATAATATATTAGAAATAGCATCTGGCGTGTTAGTTGCAAAACTAATTATAGGAGTCATAGATGAAGGTTATAGGCATAAATGGCAGAGAATACGTTTGGAATTTAAACGGTTATTCTGTAGCAGCAAACGACAAGAAAAAAAGATCGAAGTATCATGTACGAGCCAGAAATCTCCTAAAGCAGATGTATCACTCGTATCGGTTGCTAGAAGAAGTAAAACTACCGGGGAGTACCCCTAGTCACAGGAAGGGTGTTTTATACCTAGACTTTTATGTGCCACAGATTATGTTAGCTGTAGAAGTTCACGGACAACAGCATTATGATTACACCCCATTTTTTCACAAGAATAAAGCAGATTTTGCTATTGCAAAAGCTAAAGATGAAGATAAAATAGAGTGGTGTGAATTGAATAAGGTTGATATAATAGTATTGAAGTACTCTGACACAGATGAGCAATGGAGAGAACAAATTGAAAACGGCTAGTGAGCAGTTGGCTGACTTGAAGGCTATGGTTGACGACTTTTTAGATGCGAGCAATGCTAGGTTCAATAAGAAGTTCAGAGATGATTGGCATAGATGTGCTAATGCTGATAGGGAAACCATCAGTTCTCTTACCCAAGCAGAACTGTTTGATTGGTCGTATCAACTATATAGCTACTCCACACATCTACAGGATGAATTAAATATGCAGAAAATTGCACTTGGCTGGTGTAACGACAAGCTTGATAAGATGGTAGCTAAAAACATGGATAACTTTAGCCCATACACAAAGCATGAGATGAGAAGGCAACTCATTGTAGTTAATGATGAGTTTGCCGCAGCGGTAGATCACTACCGTGAGATTGCAGAGTCAAGAGTTCAATCCCTTGAGGGTAAGATTTATGAACTAAAACGTAAAGCAGATATACTATTAGAGAAGGGGAAGAGGACATGAGGGAAAGATTTCCAGTAATATTTGACAGAATTGACTTTATAAATAAGATAGGACCATATCGTACTATAGATCAAAAAATAGAAAAGCATATTGATAAATATAATCGCCAGATAAAAAATATGATAGATGTGTACGTCGAATCAAAAAAGAATAGAGGTAAAAACAAATGAGTATGGATAATTTTATACAAACGTTAACATCAGAACAAAAAGCAGCATTAATCAAGGCTTTATCAGACGATGTAACAGAAGTAGAAGTTGAGTCAAGATGGCAACACGAAGAACCTGTTTCAGAGGCTGTAGACGGACCTGTTCAAGATGAAGAAGTAGAAGACTTTTCTGTTGCGAGAAAACCTACTAAATTTCATAAAAGCAAAGAGCCTGTAAGAGCAAGAGAAAACACATGGACTGATACTGGAGAGGATCGACATATCGAAACTCCACAATCTTCGAGAACGCCAAGAACAAGAAAAGCTCCAGCTAAAAAAACCGTTAAGTGCCACGCTTGCGGCAAGACTGAAAAAGTAAACGCTAGCTTAGTGTTTGGAGAATATTACAGATGTGATAGGTGCATAGGGTAAATAATGGCTGAAAATCTTTCCGATGTAGGAGCTGAAAGAGCAGTTCTTGCTGGTCTACTACAACACGGGCTAGATGGTTACGTGTCTGTAGCGGACATTATATCTACAGAATCTTTTAGCAATTCTAATAATCAAGTTATATTCAGATGCATCAAGCACATACTTGACAACGATCAGTCTATAGACATAGCATCTTTGTTGTCAGCTGCTCAACATCTAAATTTTATTGACTTAATAAATACCAAACAAGAATTGGCTTATATAAATGCTTTGTTTGAATTTCCTATAAACCAAGATAATATATATCACTTTGCCATACAGGTTAAGAAATTTGAATTTGCCAAAAAGATTAGATCATTAACAACGAAGATACATAAAGACGTTGGAGAAATCACTGGCGAAGAGAGTGTTAATGATATTATCAACATCTTGGAAGACCCAGTAACAGACTTCCTTAGAGAAGATGATGGAGGCGATCATCCAGAAAAAATTGGAAGCGAAATACAGGAATATCTACAATACTTAGAGGAGAATAAGTGTGATATTATTGGTATACCCACAGGATTCGACAGGTACGATGAGTCTATTGGGGGTGGTCTTAGACGAAAATGCGTTGACCTTGTTTCTGCACGACCAAAAGTTGGTAAGTCAGTATTCGCTGATAATGTTGCATTAAACGTTTCTTCCAAAGGCATACCAGTTCTTGTGCTTGATACTGAAATGTCAAAAGAAGATCATCTTAATAGATTAATTGCTAATCTTAGCGGAGTTCCTATCAATGAAGTGTCAACTGGTAAATTCGTTGACGATCCCAATAAACACGACAAAGTAAAAGAAGCAGTCGATAAGTTAGATAATATTCGATATAGTTATATAAGTGTCGCTGGTAAACCTTTTGAGCAAATATTAAATCTAATTAGACGATGGGTGTTTCAAGAAGTTAAAACGGATGAGAACGGAAAGACAAACGATTGCGTCATAGTCTATGATTATTTGAAATTAATGTCATCAGCATCTATAACAAACAACATACAAGAATATCAAGCGTTAGGATTTCAAATCACATCACTACATAACCTATGTGTTAAACTAGACATACCATGTCTATCTTTTGTGCAATTAAACCGAGATGGTATAAGCAAAGAAAGCACAGATGCTGTTAGTGGCTCAGACCGTTTAATATGGCTATGCACCTCCTTTTGCATCTTTAAGGCAAAGTCTGTAGAAGAAGTAGCAGAAGATGGGCCAACGGCTGGTAACAGAAAGTTAGTTCCCATTGTTGCTAGACATGGCTCAGGCTTGGACGATGGGGATTATATTAACATACAGATGGATGGCGCACACGCGAAGCTTGTAGAACTGTCAACTAGAAACGAACTAAAAAATAGACCTGCGGGTGACACTGGGTTAGTTAGCAAAGAAGCGTTAGGAAAAATACAAGATGGACTTGAAACATCTCAAGAAAACACTGAATGATAATATAGAGCTTATCTTAAAAGAATTAGGCGTAGATTACGAAATATTCAACAATAATATTTATTCTACTTGCCCAATACATGAAGATAGTGACAATCCTAGAGCGTTCTCGTTTTCTATTGATAAAGGGATATGGAAGTGCTGGACTAGAGATTGTCAGTGCGAACATGGACACGATGTGTTTGGTTTAATAACTGGAGCATTATCAGCAAAGGAAGGTAAGCAACTTGAGTTTAAAGATGCTCTGAGATGGTCATGCAAAATTCTAAACATTGATAACAAGTACAGCCCAAACAATACGGATGCGACACAGGAAGACGAGCAAGATGTGATGTTTGAATTGTTAAAGCATCTAAAGAAAAAACCAAAAGACATAGTAGACAAGGAAATAACGGAGCAGTTTAGTAATGAAGTTCCTTCTGATTATTTTAATGGTAGAGGTTTTAGAAAATCAACATTAAAATATTTTCAAGTGGGAGATTGTTACGAACAAGGTATAATGAAAGAAAGGTCAATTATACCAATACATAATCATGATGGAAAAAAGTTAGTAGGCATGATCTGTAGATCTATAAAAGAATATAAGACTCCCAAATTTTTAATATACCCAACAGGATTTGATAAAAATTCATACTTTTACAATTATCATAGAGCAATAAAGAAATCTAAAGAAACATCCTGTCTTTATATCTTAGAGGGACAGGGAGATGTTTGGAGGATGCACGAAGCTGGAGTAAAGAATGCAGTTAGTGTTTTTGGCAAAAGCTTATCAGAACAACACATACGTCAACTTTATAAATTACCTATAACAAGATTGATAATAATTATGGACAATGATCAGGCTGGCAGAGAAGCAAGCGTGAAAATGCAGAGACAGCTAGGGAGAATGTATAAACTCACATTTCCTAGACTGTCTAACAAAGATGTTGGAGACATGAAAGTAGCAAATATACAAAAAAACATTTTAAGTAATCTGGGAGGTACTTACTAATGACAAAAATTATAGGAATATCTGGTAGAAAACAAGCAGGCAAAAATACTGTTGCTAATTGCTTGCATGGCATAAAGTTTATTAAAAGAGAAATCGTTAAAGATTACGATATTAATAACAATGGTGAGTTAATCATACAAACTTCTGACAGTAGTGGAAAAATTGGTTGGGGTGTTTTTGATATACTTAGGAGCGATATAGATTTTATTAGCTACGCAGAGCATGAGATTTGGCCCTATGTCAAAATATATCATTTCGCTGACTATCTTAAGAAGATGAGCATGGACTTGTTTGATCTCAGTCCTAGACAGGTGTACGGCACAGATGAAGATAAAAACACTCCGACTCCATATAGTCAAAATGGTTGGAATCACAAGATGACTGCTAGAGAATTTTTGCAATATTTAGGCACTGATGTTATGAGGCAGATCAAAGACACCATCTGGGTAGACTATACAATCAAATCTATTAATCTAGAAGGTACTGAAATAGCACTAATTCCAGACGTAAGATTTCCAAACGAGGTAGATGCAATACATGATGCTGGAGGCGTTGTCGTAAGGCTAACAAGAGATATACACAATTCAGACCACCGATGCGAGACAGCGTTAGATAAGGAAAATTTTGATTGGGGTAAATTTGACTACGTTGTAGATAATAAAGATTGTAGCGTAAATGATTTGAAAAAACAAATAGAAAAAATATCAAGTAAACTACTATAGGAGTTTTTATGCTTATTACTTACGTTAGATCTTCTAGTTACAACAATTGGTCGTATTGTGAAATGCAATATTTTCTTACTTATGTCCTTGGATATCCATCTGCTAGCAATAAAAAGGCAGAAATGGGTACAATGGTTCACAAAGTAATGGAAGTCTTGGCTGGATTAAAAAAATACGAACAAGACAAACCAAAGGTAAAATACCTAAAAGTAGATGACGATGCTATTGGAAAATTTAAATGCAAGAAAACAGAACTGTATACAGACGAATTAGTAAATAAGCTCACTGATTTAAGTATAGATTCATATGAAGCGAAATCAGATCATTCTTTCACACGTAAAGAAAGAGAAGAAATATCTACAACAGCTTGGTGCTTCCTAACTCATAGCGATGGTCAGTTCGACCCACGAAAAAGAAATATACATTTTCCTGAACCTCACTTCGATATACCAATTGAAGAAGATTGGGCTAAATTTGAATATGAGATCAATGGCAAAAAATTAAAGGGACAATTAGCTATCAAGGGTACAATAGATCTTGTAACCAAAATTAATGATGATACAATAGAAGTAATTGATTGGAAGACGGGAAGACGTATGGATTGGGCAACCGGAGAGGTCAAAGATTATAAGAAGCTAGAAAATGACGCTCAGTTATTACTTTACTACTATGCAATATCCAAGCTATACCCAGATTTTCCAAATAGAATTATGAGTATATTCTTCTACAAAGATAAAGACGGAAAGCCAGATCCATCACCATTTAGCTTATGTTTTTCTAAAGATGATGAACAAAGATTCCTAGATATGCTGAAAAACAGATTTGAAGAAATACAGAAAAATAGCCTCCCAAAGCCCATTTCTCGTGATCAAAGTCACTTTAAATGCAACAGATTATGCCATTTCTACAAAAACAACTGGCCCGGAACGGATAAAAATATGTGTATTTATATACAGAATCACTTACATGAGCATGGTATGGAAAAGACAGTGCGAGATTGTTCTAGAGAAGGATTTGACATAGGATTTTATGAGGCTCCCGGATAATGGATAAAATACTGACAATAGGAATGGCTGTGTACGATGATTATGACGGTGTGTACTTCACAGTACAAGCACTTAGGTTATATCACGAAATATGCAGAAGCGATAGGGTTGAATTTATTATTATAGATAACAACCCAGACTCTGCTAATGGTAAAGCCTGTAAGCATTTTGCTACATTTGTGCCTAACTGTAAGTATGTGCCATATACAGCTAGAACCAGTACGGCTGTAAGAAACGAGGTATTTAAGAGAGCTAATGGTAAATATAGCCTTTGTTTAGATAGTCATGTGATGGTGTTACCAAATGGCATAGACAAGTTACTAGACTATTTTACCGCATCGCCAGAATGTAAAAATATAATTCAAGGTCCATTAGTATATGATTATTTAAAACTAGACAGTGCATCAACTCATTTCACTCCGGGTTGGTCTCATGGCATGTACGGCAAGTGGGCAACTGATAGAGACAACTTAATGAGTGGAAAGCCTTTTGAAATACCCATGCAGGGGTTAGGGCTTTTTGCTTGTGAAACAAAATACTGGGTAGGGTTTAATAAATATTTTAAAGGTTTTGGAGCAGAAGAGGGATATATACATGAAAAATTCAGAATCGCTGGAGGTCAAGCTATTTGTTTACCAGATCTCAAGTGGATTCACAGATTTGATAGACCTAATGGAATTAAATACCCATTAATTTTAGAAGATAGAATCTGGAATTATTTTGTAGGATGGTTAGAATTAACTCAAGATCCAAACCATGATATGATACAAGGTGCTTATAATCACTTTAAAGACAAAATACCACAAGGTAGTATAGACGTTATTTTAAATCAAGCCATAAATAAAATAGTTATACAATAAGGAGTATAAAATGTCAGATATAAATGAAGTTGATATTCAATATACAAAAGATACATACGGTTTTACAGAAGATCTTACTGAAGAAAATTTTTATATTCCAGCAGAAGCAGAATATGAAGACTTTGGTGAAGAAGTAGAAGAACATGATGCTGCCTCGTTGTGGGAAAACATTCGCAAGAAGAAGGAACGCGAAGGCAAAAACTATAAACCCGCCAAGAAGGGTGACAAAGATAGGCCAGATCCAGACGCTTGGAAAAAAGCTCAAAACGGATATAAATATGAAAACCCAAAAACTGGGGAGCAGTTCACGTACAATAAACAGGGAGTATACAAAAAAGATGGCGTAGGTTTGATATATAAGGGTAAAGCAGCGGAGTATCAAGGTAGAAAAGTTAAGCTTGGAAAACCGTTCTTAACTCCTGATGGTCCTAAGAAAAGAAGTGTATACGTTAAGAATGAAAAGGGCAACGTTGTTAAAGTAAACTTTGGCGATCCTAATATGAAGATCAAAAAGAATGATCCGGGCAGACGTAAGAACTTTAGAGCAAGACACAACTGTGAAAATCCCGGTCCACGCTGGAAGGCGCGTTATTGGTCATGCAAAGCTTGGTAAAAAGGTGGAAAGATCATTTAAAAAATAATCACATGACTTACTGGGAGCATTTTAAATTCGCAGTGGGTCATGGTTTATGTTGTATTAAAGCTGGTGTATACTTATGTATACATGGTATACTACCATGCTTTAGGCGTAGAGCTGGTACTAGATTAGTTCGTAGATTGAACAAAGACTTTACAGAGCATAAGAAAAATGTCATTAATAAATAAAGTAGCATCTATAATAGACAATAAAGCAGAATTGGAAAACTTGGCCTACATGCCAAACAAGATTTCCTACGATGACGATTTAGCCATACTTGACATAGATATAAAATCAATATTGCCAGCACCAGCAAAAAACAATAGTCCAGTTACAGTAACGGAGTTAGAGGCTGTATCAGAGGCAACTAAAAACAGAACGCCTCAAGAATTAGATTTAATATACACCGTAGACAGAGAACCCTTAATATTGTTTCGTAGATTTTTGTCAACTAAGGGTTTAGAGTTTCCAGATTCTAGATTTGAAATGTATATTAATATCATGGAGCAATATCAGTACGCTCTTAAATACTATCATAATAGGGCAAGACCAAGACAATTAGCTCCGTATTACAATCTAGAAATAGATGTATTGTTTACTGATACTCACCAAACGCCTTCTTATCCTAGTGGTCATGTAATGTATTCTGAAACAGCTGCTCGCATGGCATCAGAAGAATTTCCAGAGTACAAGTCTACATTTTTTCAGTTGTCTAAATACTGTGGACTTGCTAGAATATTACAAGGAGTTCATTTTGCGTCAGACAACAAAGCTAGTGTTATAGCAATAGAAAAATTATATCCTCTAGTGAGTAAATATTATGAACAACAAAGAACCAAAGAAGATCCCTTTGACATCTCCAAATCAACCCAAAGTAAAAAATGAAGAGCCTAAAAGGAGACCGTTGACTAAGAAGGAGGACTGAATGGAAATAGAAAGTTGCAGTATTAGCACCCCTGAATACAACGTGCCGGGGAATTTGTTTTTAGAAAATGATTGGGAAGAAAAGAACTCTATAGATTGCAGGGTTCTTAGTTTGTACCACGTAGGAGAAAAACTTGAATTGGTTCCCGTTGAATAATTTTACGCATTACAGTTTATTAAGAGGATTTTCAAAACCACACGAACTCGCAAAAGTTTGTGCTGAAAATGAATATCCAGCTTGCGGCATAGCGGATTACAAAACTATATCTGGTGCTGTATCTTTTCATTCAGCTTGTAAAAATGCTGGCATAAAGCCAATTATTGGATGTACATTTGATCAGGCTAAAGTATTTGCAAAGAATAAAGAAGGATGGTACGAATTAATTAATCTAGTATCATTGATTGATGATGAAAATCTTGAAGATAAAGACAAGCTTAAATTAATCAAAAGTAAAAAGAATTTGATTATATTCGAGGGAGAAAAGCCTTCTTATTACGTAAAAAAGGAACACTCTGATCTCCATAAGATATTGCTATGTTCTGCTCTTAAAACTACGCTACCTAAGCTTAAAACAAAAACAAAACAAATTGATGAGCTAGGCATGTCTGATTGTTTTAAAGACGATAGATATATTTCTGGAGGAACAGTAACTAAACAGTTAGAAGAAATATATAATCAATGTGAAGATTATGACATACTAAACCCTCCAATGCTTCCAAAATTTGTATGCCCAAAAGGTCTATCACAAGAAGAATATCTTACCAAAATGGCACGTAGCGGATATACAAAGCTTGTACATCCAAAAGTAGGCAAAGACAAAGATAAGAAGCAAGAGTATGGAGATAGATTTAGAAAAGAACTTCAAGTAATCAAAGACGCTGATTTATTTGGATATTTTTTAATAGTACAAGATATTATTAACCATATCGAAAAAGGCATGGGCTGTTTAGCTGGTCCCGGTAGAGGTTCTGCGGCTGGGTGTTTAATATCCTATCTAATTGGGATTACTAAGATTGATCCAGTAGAGCATGATCTACTGTTTGAAAGGTTCTACAATGCTGGTCGTAACACTGGAGGTCACGTATCTCTTCCCGACATTGACATGGACGTTCCGGGAAAGCGACGGGATGATGTTATAGACTATCTAAAAGACACATATGGATATGAACATGTTAGTCAGATGATTACATTTGGCAGACTTCAAGGCAGAAGTGCAATAAAAGAAGTTTTAAGAATAAATGATGCTTGTTCTTTTAGCGAGATGAATGCTATAACTAAGAGTGTACCTAACGAGGCAGACATATCAGACCAACTTGCAGAAATGGACGAAGAAGACAGATAAATCATCAGATGGTCTTTAATCAACAGGGCAGACGATTTACGAGATTTTTGCCACATTACAGACGATGGCAAGCTTGAAGGCGATTACGCTGAATATTTTCAACAAGCAATCGACATAGAGGGAACGTTCAAAACACAGGGTAAACATGCCGCTGGCGTTGTCATATCTAAAGACAAATTACAGGATGTATGTCCAATGATAAAACAGAAAGGCTCTACAGAAAAAATAGCGGGATTAGAAATGTCTGATCTAGAAGCACTGGGTCATGTAAAATTTGATGTTCTAGGAATTAATCTTCTAGACAAACTCATGAAAATTAAGGAATTAAAAAATGTCTAACAGAGATTTTATTGTATTTGACTTTGAAACAGGAAGTCGTAATCCACTAACAACACAACCAACGCAGATTGCCGCTATCGCTCTAGATGGTAGAAACCTGTCTATGAAAGGTTCTTTCAATAGTGAAATTAAACCCATCTTAGATGATGAAAAAGCCATCGCCGCTGGACTTGATCCAATTGAAGATGGAGCGTTAAGAGTTACGGGAAAAAATAGAAAGGATTTGGCTAAAGCTCCTTCCTTGAAACCAGTGTGGAAAAAGTTCTGCTCTTTTGTTGATCAATACAACTGGAAAAAAGACCCATTCTTCAATCCTATACCAGTGGGATTTAATATTATTGGTTTTGACATGATTATTATTAATCGTTTATGTAAAGAGTATGGGCCGTTTGATGACGTAAGGCAGCAGCAAAAGATATTTAGCAAGATTCATAAGTGTGATGTTATGGATAATATGCATATGTGGACAGAAGGAGATCCTAGCATTAGATCAATTAGTATGGATACTCTACGTGAACGTATGGGACTTTCTACAGAAAATGCTCACGATGCATTGCAAGATGTTAAAGATACAGCTAATATCTTTATAAAACTATTAAAGACACATAGGGCTGTATACCAAGAAATTGAACTGGATAAGGCATTTGCAAACGGTAATCTATATGTCAGTTAAACAAATGTTAATGGAGTTTACCATGCAAAAAACAAAAATATGCGTTTATTGCCATGTTGAAAAAGATATCAGTCAATTTCCAAAACACATAGGACATAAAGACAATCTTGATACAAGATGTAGAGTTTGCGTAAAGAAGCAAGCTAAAATCAGAGCAGAATTGCATAAAACTGCGCCGCCAAAACCAGATGTATGCGAATGTTGTGGTAAAAAACCAAACAAACACATGACACTAGATCACGACCATGCCGATAATACATTTAGAGGTTGGATTTGTGACAGGTGTAATGTTGGAATTGGACTGCTTGGAGATGATATGGAAGGCGTTACTAATGCTATGAACTACTTACTGTCTAGGAAAAATGGAAAAATATAACGACAAAAAAACTTGGCAACTTTTCTCAGAAGGTAAAACCAAGGGTATATTTCAGCTAGAAAGCAACCTTGGAAAATCTTGGTCAAAAAAACTTTCGCCTAATAATATTGAAGAATTGTCAGCATTGATTGCAATTATCAGGCCCGGATGCTTAAAGGCATTCGTTGATGGTAAATCAATGACACAGCATTTTATTGACCGCAAGCACGGCAGGGAGGAAGTTACATACCTACATGAATCATTAGAAGAAATTCTAATGCCTACGTATGGCGTACTAGTCTATCAAGAACAATCTATGCGTATTGCTCAGAAAATAGCTGGTTTTAATCTTGAAGAGGCAGACGAACTACGTAAAGCGATTGGTAAAAAGAAAGCTGACCTAATGGCAAAGGTTAAGAAAAAGTTCATCGCTGGGGCTAAAAAGACTAAGATTGTAAACAAAAACGAAGCAGAAGAAATCTTTGGCTGGATTCAAGCATCAGCAAGGTATGCTTTTAATAAATCTCACAGTATTTCATATGCCGTGTGTTCTTACTGGAGTGCATATCAAAAGGCTCATAATCCAGAAGAGTTTTTCTTATCATACTTGTATTATGCTAGCGAAAAACAAGACCCTCACCAAGAAGTATACGAACTTGTTTCTGAAGCAAAGTTATTTGAGATAGAAGCTAGAACGCCTAGTCTAGCTAACTATGAAATAAAATTTAATGCTAAGAATCACAAGATATATTTTGGCATAAAAGATATCAAATCCTTAACAGGAAAAACTGGCGATAATGTATTATTAGCTATAGAAGCTTTACAAGAAGATTTTAATAAAAATATTGTCAATTTCACATGGGTAGAGCTACTATTATTCTTTGCTCCCAAATTAACATCTACAGCATTCAAAGCTTTAGCTTCTATTGGGTTTTTCAGAGATTTTAATGGTAAAATTTCTAGAAACAAAGCTCTTTATGATTATGATATATATAGGACTTTAACTAAAGCTGAGTGCAATTGGCTATCTAAAAATTACGAAATAAAGAAATGGGACACATTGATTAAAGCGTTAACGGATTTAGCACCAGTTAAAAAAAAGGGTGGAGGCACAAGCAAAATAGAGAGACAGCAAATAGTAGAAAATGAGATACAGCTACTTGAATCACCTCCTTATGACCTTAGTGACGATCCGGGTTGGATAGTAGACCAAGAAACAAGATACTTAGGTTGTCCAATTACTATGACTAAGATAGACATGGCAGACAAGAGCCTTGCAAACACTACATGTAAAGAAATAATAAACGGAAAAAAAGGTAAAGATCTTTGTATAGTAGCTAATATACAGAGATTATCAGATTACACAATCACTAAAGGTGATTCCAAGGGAAAGACTATGGCATTTCTAACTATAGAAGATGATACATGCTTATTAGACAGTGTAATAGCATTCCCCAAAGTAAAACAAAAGTACAAGTATATATTGTATGAAGGTAATAATTTAATATTTTGTGGATCTGTCAATAAAAACGACACTTCGTTTATAATTAATCAGATTCATGAAGTATAGGGTTGTTTTTTAGTTTTGTAACAGCTAATATAGTAAGATAAGGAGATTGTATGAATAATTGTTGTTTCACTGGGTATTTAATAGAGAATCCAAAAACTTCTGTAGTTGACAATGTTGTGTTGGCAGAGTTCACAGTTGTGGTATATAACTACAGAAAGACAAAAAGCACAGGGGAAAAGAGTAGGATTCCCACATATCTTTACTGTGAAGCTTGGCATACGGGGGCAGAAATTCTAGAAAGACACGCCACAAAAGGAACTAAGATAACATTTAATGCTTCTGCTAAAAATATATCAAAAGATGATGATTCTATTATTTTTAGAATTAATGAATTTGATTTATGCAATAGCGAATACGAGGACTGACTATGAACAGAAAAAAAAGAATATTATTTTGCACCGAGGCTACGTCTTTGAACACTGGCTATGCCGGTTACAGTAGAGAAATATTATCTTACCTGCATAGCACAAATAAATATGAAATTGCAGAATTAGGAGCGTATGCTCCAAGGGATGCGAGAAGTGAATTTCCTTGGACTTTCTTTGGCAATATGCCACTAGATTCAGACTCAGACGACAGCAAAAAAATCTACCAAAGCAGCACATCTAATTCATTTGGAGAATACAGATTTGCAGAAGCGTGTCTCTCGTTTTTACCAGACATCGTATGCGACATTAGAGACTTTTGGATGATGGAATTTCAGCAAAGATCTGCATTTAGACCTTTTTATCATTGGGTTATTATGCCTACTGTAGATGCAGCACCACAAGCTCAAAATTGGCTTATGACTTACAATGAAGCAGAAGCTTGCCTTTCCTATTCAGATTGGGCTGGAGAAGTATTAGAAAATGCTGGCATAAGTAATTATAAAGGTTCTGCACCACCATCTGCCCATAGAGGGCTAACTTTTCAATACGACAATAAAGATACTTTAAAGTCAGAATATTCAACATTAAAAGATAAGTTTGTAATTGGTACTGTTATGCGTAACCAAAGAAGAAAACTTTATCCAGACTTGTTTGAGGCTTTTAGTAAATTTTTATCAAAGGTTGACGATCCATCAAAATATGTATTATATTGCCATACTAGCTTTCCAGATATGGGTTGGGATATTCCAGAAATATTAATGGATAACGAAATATCTAATAATGTTGTGTTTACCTACGTGTGTCAAGAAACAAAAAAAGTATTTCCGCATCCTTTTGCTGGACCAACAGTTCCTTCGCCCTTTGCTGAAAACTCCCTCGCCGCAATGAGCAATGTGAAAGCTGGAGTTACAATAGAACAATTCAATAAGATATACGGTCTTTTTGATTTGTACGTTCAGTATGCGAATTCTGAAGGCTTTGGACTACCACAAGTTGAAGCTGCTGCTTGTGGCGTTCCAGTTATGTCAGTTGATTACTCTGCTATGACTAGTGTTATTAGGAAGCTAGGAGGGGTTCCTCTGAAACCAAAATCTCTTTATAAAGAAATGGAAACTGGTTGCATGAGAGCAGTTCCAGATAATGATTATACAGCAGAGAAGTTTGAGCAATTTTTCAAAATGGGTCAAGAAGGAAGAAATGAATTATCTAAAAAAACATATGAGAATTTTCAAAAGTTTTTTAAATGGGAAGAAAGCGGAAAACAATGGGAGAAAATTTTTGATGAACTTCCTTTAAAGAACTGGTCTGAAACTTGGATGAGCAAACCCAAGATATTATCACCAGATGGCCCTGTGCAAAATTGGAAGCAATACAAGATTCATGACTTGGTAGAACATTTATTCAACCATGTTTTGTGCGATCCTAGTAAAACCAAAGCTTACATTTATCAGAGAATGATGAGAGATTTGAGATACGGTTACGCATATAATCCAAACCCATTGACGTATGAGAATGATGCTTCGTTTAATACAGCTGTTACGACTCCAGATAAATTTGACTATGAAAAAGCTTATGAAGTTTGTTACAATTTAAGACTTCAAGCCAATAAACTGGAACAAAAAAGAGGAGAAATTTTATTGAATAGAATTAATGAAGAACGGTTAGGAGATTTTCAATGAAAGTTTTATACTTGGGACATTACAAAGAGTTCGGCGGCTGGTGCAGAGCAGCAACTGATCAGATACTAGCATTAGATTCAGTTGGCGTAGACGTTGTTTGTAGATCAGTAAGATTAAGTAATAATAAAAATGAAAACATTCCACAAAGAATTATGGAGCTTGAAGAAAAAAAAATAGATAATATAACACACTGCATACAGCACTTACTTCCTCATAAAATTGTAGAAACTAAAAACTTGAAAAACATAGCGTACTTTGTAGATGAAACAATCCATTATAAACAAAATTTTTGGCATCAATATTTGAACACATGTGATCAAGTTTTAGTTCCAAACCATGATATGAAAAATAATTTAACCGATATTCTTGACACTAAGGTAGATTACATTCCACACGCTTTTAATGTTGAAGAGATAATTAAACATAAAACCTCTACCAAGCCATTATCAGGTATATTTAAATTTTACTTAGCAGCAGAATTGTCTGATAGAAAAAATATTCTGTCAGTTATTAAAGCATATTTTTCAGAGTTTGATAAAACTGATAACACAACGCTTTTCTTAAAAGTCAACAAGTTTGGTTTTACGTCAAATCAATTAACAGAAGTTTTGGGTAATAACATTATTCCACATCTTTTAAAAAAAATGAAGCTATCTAAACCGGAGTCTTCTCTGCCAAATATTACGCCAATTACTAATAAAATCAGCGATGAACAAGTTTATGAATTACATAACATGTGTGACTGTTTTGTTATGCCTTCTCATGGTGAAGCTTGGTGCATTCCCGCGTTTGAAGCTATGATGTTTGGCAACACTCCTATATGTAGCAATGATGGTGGTCCTAAAGACTTTATAGACAAAGACAACAAAAACACTGGAAGTCTTATAAGTGGAACTAGAACTATACCAGAATCTGGTGATTCAGCATTTAATTTTATACATACTGGAGATGAATCTTGGTTTCAGCCAAATGAAATAGAAATTAAAAAACAAATGAGGTTTTACTATGAAAATTCTAAATCCATAGATAGAAACGAAGGTTTAGAAAGAGCTAAACAATTTGATTACAAAATTATTGGTCAAAAACTAAAGGAAACAATAGAATGAGCGTTGCAAAATACTTAAGACAGGCAGCTAACACTAAGCCCTTTATACAAAATGTTTGTTATAGCAAGTGTTTAAAATCTATGTTTGATTGTTTTGATCTAAATATGACTCCATATCATTATGCAACTCAGTTTGCAGATATACTATTGTTCGATCAAGTTAATGATAATATTTTAAAAACATCTAGACGGCATAGTTTTATTACAGAAGAAACAGATTTTGTTCAAGTTGTAGATCTTCCAAGCCGCACTGTGGAAAATATGCTTTTAGGACCACTATCAGTCATCGAAAGTTTAACCCACGTATTTACTACTAAAGAACTTGAATCGTATTATAAAGACAGTTTACACTACCCTTTTCAAAAAACTACAGTAATTAGACACTATGTAGATACAAATGTTTTTTATGACAAAAAGCAAGACAGGCAATTAAAAACTTTAAGTGGAGAAATGGCTAATAAGACTAAAAGTTTACAAGAAGATTTCAACAAGTATACAACATATATTCAAGAGTATAATATTACAAACGCTTTTCCGTTACACGCTATGGCCTGTGGTTGTATACCAATTTTAGTTAATACAGATGATTTGTATAATCCAAGTATATTGAGATCAGGAGACAACTGCATGGTTGTAGACTCTGCTGAAGAAGCTTTAGATACAGCAGAAATGTTAAACAACAATAAAAAAATTGTAGAAACCATGAAGAAAGACATCAAAGACTCTTTTGGTGTTTTTAATATACTAGAAGACACGAAACAAAAGTGGGAAGATTTATTACAATAAGAGGTGAGAAATGAAATTGTTAATACATGATGAAGATATAGATCAAAGTTCTCTGGATAATGGTGATGACTGCATAAAATATAATGTGTTTAGCTCTCTAGAAGAATTAGACGCTATATCTCCAAATAGCTGTAAAGAAATAACATTTGTAGAAGACGTTTTATCTTCAATAAAATATCAAGCGGCAAAAGAAATAATTCAAAAAGTTGCAACCAAGTGCAGAAAAGGCGGTAGAATTAATTTGGCAATTATAGATGCGAGAACACTTTGCCAAGCTATCTCTAGCAATTCAGCACATATAGAAAACCTCAACGAAATTATTCAAACTTATAGTTCTGTACAAAATATTGATGATATCTATGCTTCCTTTAAAGAAAACAATATCACAATTTTTTCTTCAAAAAAAGACGGAATAAGAATAGTCTTAAAGGCTGTCAGGAATTAGAAAATGCCTACTAAAAAAAAGGTATCTAAAAAAACGAAAGTCCAAAAAAAACGTGTACGTCACAAGTTCGTCACTATAATTCTTTTGTATGATCAATACACTAGGAGAATGAAAGCTTATGGGCCAACTTCTCTTATACCAATCAAAAATTCTAAGTTATTAGACTATCATCTTAAATACATTTCTGATGTGTTTCCAAAAAATGAAATAGTTATATGCACTGGATTCAATGCTGACAGGGTGGAGAAATATATAAGAACAAATTACTTCAATCAAAACATTAGAATAGTAGAAAATCAAATTTTTGAAGACACTAACTCTTGTGAAAGTCTGAGGCTTTGTTTAAATAATACTAATAATAATAATATACTTATTATAAATGGTGGGGTTTTTTTCTATAAAGACGCTATATCAAAGATAGATACTAAGAAATCATGTATCCTTGTAGAGAAAAATAATATCACTCTAGACATAGGAATAAATCAAAATAAGGAATTGTTAGAACACATGGACGTAGGTTTAGATTTTAAATGGACAGAGATGATATTCCTAAATAATCGTAACTCAATAGATCATTTAAGAAAAGTATTGTCGGAAAATAACTTTAAGAAAAAATTTATATTTGAAGCAATCAACAGACTAGTACAAGCAAATAGTAAAATTATATGTATAGAAAATAAAAAACATAGCGTTAAATTAGACAACATGAAAGCCTATAATACCGTGGGGTAACATAATGAAAATATTATTAGAACACAATTACAATCAGTTTAATACAAGGCAGTTGTATTTAAATCACCTTATATCATCTTTGCCTGATGTAGAATGCTCCTTAAGGAATACCAATCTTTCATTCTATGATTCAATGGATATGTTCTATCCAGACTTATATATTCTAGATGCTCAAATGATGAGCGATGATACCATTAAGTTTTTAATTGACAACAAAGAAGTTGCTGTTGTAATTGGTATATCAGACATTGTAGAAAAACACGCGCAACAATTAGATGCAATTATAAAAGATAATAACATAAATTGTAAGCTATATTTTTCTAATAAATTTAATCATGTAGATTATGTGTCTAAACTAAACAGACCTATATTCAAATTGATGGAAGGTTTTGACGAAGGCTTAGACAGCACTGGAATACATCATCCACAATATAGTTTTCCTAACTACATATACATTGACGATCCTAACGGCGTATATTCTAATGACTTTGAATTATCTCATTCTCTTACATGTATGCCCCCCAGCGATAACAAAAAAATAGACATATCTTTAAATTGTATGTTAATGTCTAGATTGCTTCAAAATTACGATCAAGGTCTATTTTACTTGGGTGAATTTATACCACAAATGTTTTTTCATAGCATTATGCACAACGAAAAGACTTCTTTTTATTCTTCAAGCGAAAAATCGGCTAACAAAATAGATGGAATACTAAGAAAGATTTTTGATCTAGATGACGACCAAACAATGATACATGGCAAAAACAACTGTGACCAACTAAAGATAAGAGAAAAGATCAAAGAAAAACACTCTGGCTTAAACAGAATGAGGAGATTACTTTCTCAGCTACAAGGGGGTTCTTTCAGCTTGTCATGATTAATCTAAAAAATGTCACACTTGTAGCTACAGCTTGGGGTAATTTAATTGAACACACTATAGGTGTTCTAGAACATTGCCAATGTATGGCTAAGTTTGGTGATGTTAAAATGATAGCAGGAGATCATATCAAAGATGAAGAATCTTATAACAGATTTATGCTGTATGAATTAATAGATTATATAGACACAGATTTTTGCATGAATGTTCAATATGATGGATTTATTATTAATCCAGAACTATGGACAGATGAATTCTTAAATTATGATTATGTTGGGGCTTGTTGGCATTTTATGGGATCTAAGAACAATGTTGGGAATGGTGGATTCTCTCTGAGAAGCAAAAAACTTTTACAAGAAGTTTCTAAGCTACAAGATTATGATCCAGATAATACAACTTGGCACACGCCGCTACAGGCAGTAGACAGACCCCTAACACCAGAGGATTGGTTTACATGTTACCATAGCTACGAAAAATTAATAGACAAAGGAATAAAGTTTTCACCAGTAGAATTAGCACGTAGATTCTCTGTAGAAAATCCCGGAATCCTAAGCGATTATGACAGAGATGTTTTGTCTAGCTATAAGTCTTTTGGCTTCCACGATAAGAAAAATAAGGCAGCAATGGAGACTTATTATGACGAAGTTACCACAAGATAAAATAGCAGTATTTTTGCACTTGTATTACAAAATTCCTTCTAAATATTTAATAGATAAATTATCTAAATTTTGGGATGGAGACGTATATGTTAGTATGCTCAAAGGTGGAATAAATAATGAAGAAATAAAAGACTATCTAAAAAGTAAGTTTAAAAGAGTTCATTTACTAGAGGTTGAAAATAAAGGTAATGATATATTTGGATTTTATCAGTGCTATAGACAGTATGAGCCAGAAAAGGAGTGGATTCTATATTTACATGATAAACACATGTCTAAATTAGATTGGCTAGATGATATTGTAGACCCAATACTAAGCAATGAAACTATAGATTCTGTAAATAAAATATTATGCAACAATGATACAAAATATGGTATAATATGTAGTGAATCTTACAAAAGAGGACTAGACGATGAAGAGGCTTTAATAGGAGTAGATAAACAAACACCCTTAGAATTAAAACATAAAGTAGTTACAGCTAGAGCTACTCTTTTATGGTTAAGAGAATTGCAATATATATTATCTTCAGTTTTTGGTTATATTAAAAAGAATGATCTTACCTTTGACTTTATGGCAGGTACAGTTTTTTTCGCAAAACAAAATGTTATAAAGTTATCTCATGGCTGTGTGTGTCAAGAATATTTCATAAACTTTTATAAACCTGACGGCGAAGTACAACATGCCATAGAAAGGTTTTACTTTTACGTAAACTTATGTCTAGAACAAAGAGTAAAATATTTAAGCAGAAAAGAGGATATATAAATGATTAACATCGGAATAATCTTAGAAGACGATAAAAGCGTAGAAGATGGATTAAAGTTTGCAAAGTCTCTAGACTCAAATATATATAATGTTTGTATATTCTCTGACATGCTTATTGTGGGAGATTTTGTTTGCTTTTCTCCTTCAGAAGTGTTATACTTTCGTGGTATACTCTTGTCATTTACAATTATGGGTTTGAGCAAACAACAACATATGAGAAACATAGATAAAATGATATGGATAACGCCCAGCAAAGCTTTAGAACAAAATCAAGTCATAAAATTAATGGATTTGAAAAAAGACAAAAGGTTCATGGTTTTATTTGACGAAGATGCATCTATGGATATTGAGGAAGAAGCAAAAAATGTATATAGAAAATCTAATATTAAACCAGAAAGATTTTCTAACAAGGAACAATCTAGTCATTTCTGTAAAAATATTAACACAATTTTAGGTGAATTATGAACAGTAATAAAATCATTCAACTTTACACAAAGGGTAAAAAGAACATATCTGAAATAGCAAAAGAAATGAACACTTACCCTAATAAAATAAGAAGAATATTAATTAAAGAAAATATACAGTTAGATTCTAAGAGTGAGGCTCAAAAGAAGTCTTACAATAACGGCACTACAAAAATACCTACTGCTGGTAAAAAAAGAACCAAGGAAGAAAAATTGAAGATTAGTAAAGGTCTTCAAAAAACTTGGTCTAATATATCAGAAGAAGAATATAAACACAGAGTTGATGGTGCAAAAAAAAGATGGAATAAAATGAGCGAAAAAGAAAAACAAGAAATGCACGTATCAGCTATTAAGGCAATACAAAAAGCTGGGAAAGAAGGGTCCAAGCTTGAGAAATTTATAAAATATGAATTAACTAAGGCTGGATATGAAATAGAAATACATAAGAAAAATCTACTTCCTAATGAAAACCTTGAGATAGATATGTATTTTCCAAAGCTAAAAGCTATCATAGAAATAGATGGACCTTCACACTTTTTACCAATATGGGGCGCAGAAAAATTGCAGAAACAAATTAAGGCTGATGAGGTAAAAACAGGCTTGATTTTAAGCAGAGGGTTTATTATAATCAGGGTAAAGAATTTGCACAATTCCATTTCATTGCACAACCAAGAGCAATTAAAGAACAACTTGATAACAAAGCTGAGTGAAATTGAACAAAAGCAATATTCTGATGCTAATAGGTACATAGAAATTGAAGCATGAAAGGTTAATTATGTTAGAATTAGAACAGGATCTTTTCCAAGGAGTAGAAGAATTGCAAACACCATCAAATACTGACACATCAGTTAAGAATGTGATTAATGAAGATATACCTTCTATGTTGTCTCCAGAGTGGCATGATTACGCTATGACGCTATTTGAAGAAAATGAGCTAGTAAATGGTCATCCACTAGTAGCTGGTCTTAGAAGGGTGTGTGAGATAGTTCTAGGACCAATGACATTTAGTGGTCCAACTTGGGTAAAGCCAACAGACAGAGACGACCATCACGGTAGGGCTACGGTAATCTTTACAGTAGAATTTGCCAATGGTACTAGATGTGCAGAGGTAGCAGATTCTTGGGAAGGAAATACTGATGATACGTTTTGCGCATTTGCTGTGGCTATTGCTAGTACCAGAGCAGAGGCTAGAGCTTTGCGGAAAGTGTTGAAGATTAGAGGCGTAGCAGCAGAAGAACTAACCAAGAAAGATACAGCAAAAATTGTTCGTGATATTTCTAAACAGAAGGCAAGCACTTCGGGAGATTATGACGATCAGGGCAGGATGAGTGACGCACAGTGTAACTTTATTGATGTTAAGTGTAAACAACTAAACATTGATGGACATAAACTGTTTAAAGATGTATTTAACATTAGTCACGCTAGAAAAGTTTCTAAGAAGGTCGCAAGCGATATCATTGATCGTCTTAATGATTACCAACGCGACAAGGGGTCAATCCCACAAGATATTATTGGCTATAATGAAGAATGGAGAAGTTTATGAGTAAACTGACTTATACGACGGCAAATGGTAGGGTATCAGCAGAATTTGAAGCAGATACTCAGAGAGAATTTTTTGCTCAAATTGCAAGATTTCAAGAAGTGTTTGAAGAAACCAAATGCGGAAAATGTGGTTCAGAAAATCTAAAGTTTGTTGTAAGAACTGTAGATGAAAACGAATATTTTGAACTACGTTGTATGGATTGTGGGGCTAAACTAGCATTTGGCTCAATGAAGAAGGGTGGAGGACTCTTTCCTAAACGTAAAGAAGGTGACAATTGGCTACCAGATAATGGTTGGGTCAAATGGAATCCAAAAACAAATAGTAACGAGTAAAAAAAAAGAGAGGGGCGAAAGCCCCTCTCGTTACTTTTTTTAGCATATTGAATTTATTAGTTGACAAATTCTACGCTGAAGTATAGAGCATATTCTCTCTTAGCTCCAATTGATCTAGGTATTGCACTGAGAGCAAAGAACCAATCGTGCCTTGTAAACGACCCGCCAGCACCTGCAAGATAGTCTGATCTCGTTTCCCCAGCTAGCGCTGGAGTTGTGTCAAAAAGACCGTTGAGGGAGTCATCATTAGCGTTTGTATTTAAACCGCTTGGTCCCGGAGAAGGAGTACATACCAAAGTGTCTGGAGTAGATTGACCTGAATCAAATTCAAACCATTGATTTTTTCCAGCTTTAGAATCAGAACTAACTAAATTCAATCTGCCAGCTGACGTAGAAGCTAAAGGATGTCTAACTTCATAAACTAGAGTATCCACACCAACAGCAGAATTTTCTATTGTCTGTCTATCAAAAATAATAACTTTTGGATTAAGAGTTTGAACAGATACGTCATTTTCAAACCTGACATTTAATGGGCAGAGTTCATTAGGAAGATTTTGTAGTTGGAATGTCGAAGTGCCATCTCCAGCTTGTACCAATCCCGGATCATTAGCTCCCGCACCGGCCTGTGCAACATACTTAGTATTTCTAAGTTGTCTTCCAGTGACAGCGGTTCCAGTGCCATCAGTAATAAAAGTAGTGCTTTGAGGTGTGTCCATAGCTACTGACTGACCAAAGCCATCGCCATAAAAGCCAATTCCGCTAGCGAGTGCGGCTTGATGATCAATTAAGCTCTCTGTGCCGTCAGAACCGTTAGCGTGAAATGTAATTGTTGCTGCCATGTTATTGTCTCCTTTGTAATATTATACACGAATCTACGCGATATTTAGTTGAAAAAATTGAAGTCTAGGTGTTCCAGAAGTGCTATTTTGCTCTTTAAAAGTAGCCATTCCAATGTCATTTTGTGTGAAAAATACAGCTTCGTATTGTCCTAAATATCGAATTCCTTCTGTTGGAGCAACTGCAATGCTGCTACTTCTTGTTCCCTCTATCCAAGTTTTACCCTCTCCAGACCCTAGAGTTAGTCTAGTTGGTCCAGATAAAGATTTTGGACCTATATCATTACCTAATCTATAATATGCATATCCTTTAGCTATTCTTATTTCACAAAAATCTCCACCGCCATCAGCTGCAAAGGTCATTGTAAAAGGAAAATCTGAAGGCAAGAATCCTGTGCCTCTTTCATCATTTCCTCTAAGTGTACCATTTGATGTGGTAATGTCAGTATTATAAAAAGACCAATCTGTTACAGCTCCCTCATCTACCTCGTCAATCTTAATTTTAATATTATTTCTTAATTTGAATGTATCATCTTTCTTAAAATTAGTACCACCTGTAATAATAGAGCTTTCTGCGTTAGCAGCTCCTATGTGTAATTGTTTATAAGTGTAGCCGGTTTCTGTAACTAACTGACCACGCCTAGAAGTATTGAGATACCACTCGTCTGACGGTCTTAAAAAAGTACCACTAGTAATAAAGGTTCCTTGTAATACAGGATTTCCATCTTCATCGCCTTCTGCTCTGAGTCTAACGTTTTCAGTTGGGTCGTCTGGATCAGGAACTTCTATGTATGATGCATATGTTGGTTCTCTAAAATCAAGATGATGAGTAGATGCTCTTTCTTCTATCCACTCTGGCATATCTGGATCTGGAATGTCAATAGCAATAGTTTTATCTTCATACTCATCTATTTCTGTATAAAATCTAACTTCTTTAAGAGTTTGATTTACATGAGTTCTAGCAGTTCCTACATCTGGTTCAACAGTTTCAAATGATGTTTTTAGCTCATTGTCATCATTAACTCCGTAAAATGTATGGGGGTTAAAATGTAATAATGTATAATACTGAGGAACTGCTACAGTGTCTTGGTCAGGCCACCCGTCATACACTCTGACAAAAATACCAGCAGAGCCAAATCCGTAATATGAATCACCAGTTGTAGAACCAAATCCCGATTGCAAACCTCGCGTGTCAGCTGTAGTTGTTGCCGTAATAGTAGCCATGATTGCACCAATAATATGAGCGTCATAACTTGTACTTGGAGCCATACCAAAACTTCTACCTCTAACCCCATATAAGCCATTAACATCTGTAGATATAGTTGCTCCATTTTTACCACCTCCAGAGAATTTTCTTCTCATGACGGAAATGCCAACTGTATTTGAACCTACTCTAGAAGTGATATATGTTTGACTACTCATAGTGGCACTGAGTGCGCCATCTCCACCCCAAGGTTCATTAGTGTCTCTTGGTCTATTTAAAGCTTTCCACTTAGTATATACGTCATAGGGAAAACAAACTCCGGTACTACCACCGCCATTTTTATTATAAAAATAATGACTACCAGTTGTATTTCCACCAATATCTCTATCAACACTTTCGCCAAAATCTATATTTCCATACCCATCACCAAAGTATACCTGTCTATACGTTATGGCTGATCTAATCTTCTCTTTTAGAGTTGCAAAACTTACAGTAGGAGACTTAGCGTTCCATTCCACAGCGGCGTTTTCTTGCAATCTCCTACAACTCATAGCTGTAGAATCATACATTGATCCGGGAGCATCGTTACTCAAAGCAGAATTTGTGGTAGCATCATCGACAGCTCCAACATATTCAGCTTGACACAATTGGAAACAAATGTTGTTTGGATTAGCAGCTGCTAAATCATAAGCAGGAGTAAATTTACTAATACCATTAGACCCACTGACTGCCACATAAGTTGATGGGTTAGGCGCACCAGCAAAGGAGGATCTACTACCGCCGTCTACTGCATTATTAAATTTCTTTATAAACGAGTAAGTATTTTCATCCGGGTGTCCTTTCCCATATGGCCCATTGAAAGCTTGCATAGCTGGAAAATTCAAGCCGTCAAAAGTATCTATATTAGGGAGTTCTTCTTCTGCCTGTTCTTCATATGTGTATGCATTTATCCTATATCCCTTATTCGATGATTTCCACTGAGTGCTAGCGGTTACACCTTCTACAAACACTGGACCCCACCATAGGGGTATGTCTGACGATACTCCACCTGTACCTATCGCTGGACCGTCTGGATTGCTAAAAGTGTTAATCATTCCACTCCCGTCAGGTTGTGGAATCTGATAATGTCGAAGTTGGCAATAAGGATTAACTTTAGCGGTCTTTTGCCACTCTGGTAGCTCAATTACTTTATTTTCTAAATCGTCACTAGAATAATATCTATATCTTACCATGTTCAAAAAATCGTTTGGTAAAACATAAGATGTATTTACTTTTTCATCACCATTGCCAGTAACTATTGGTCTAAAAAGTTCATCAGAAGTTGCTATAAATTGATAGAATGCGGTTCTCCCCTGCTGAAAAGGAACAACCTCTTCAGTGAGTGGGCTATATTTCTGAATAATAAACTCTCCGTCGATAGGATAAGTTAAGACTACTTCTCCTTGCGTAAAGTTTACATTAGATCTATTAGTTGCTTGTATTTTTTCTACATCCGTCGTATCACATTTTGTAAAATTAGGGCCAAACTGATTTGGATCTCCACCATGAACATTTAAAGGAGTAGCCATTCCATGAGTTGCTTGAGAACTCTTATTAATGCCTTCAAAAAATTCTTCAGGATTTCTATTTGTAGTATTTGTAGTGTCTAAAGTAATTAATGGTATGTCAGCACTTGGTATGTCTTCTAAAAGTCTAGACAAAAACGGTGAAGGACTTTGATATCCTCCAAGGTTGTCATTCCAAACGGTTAGCATCGGGCCAACAGCTTGATCTTGAGCCTCTTTGCTACCAGTAATACCATCAGCAGCAAACACACCTGTTGGTTCTTTGGCAGATCTGCCGGGAGAAAAAGTTGCACCACTATTTCTTCTAGGTATACCAGTAACAAGATTATCAGACTTGCGAGCTAAAACTCTGGAGTTATCTTGGTGTATAGAAGGATTAAGAAAATATATTTCAAGATGATATAAAAACGAATAGCCCATAACATTTACGGCGAAATTGCTTGTTTCATATTTACTAGATACTCTAAGGCAGTGTTCTCTGGAGTGTTGCACTTTAGCAATTAGTCTTCTGTAATTTGTCTTGTTTGAATCTAATTCTTGTTGCTCTCTATCTTTATCCCAAAAAGTCATTAAATTACGTATGATAGTTGGGTCCATAAGAGTTTGGGAATAACCCTCTTCGCCAGACTCCCAATAATACCACTCACTTGCCTGCCAAGCAGCTGCCAACCAAGGGAAAGGGTCTACAGGAAGACTAGCAGCGTTTCGGTTATTAATCATTCCTATATAACCTTGTATATTAAGGAGTTTTTGATATCCAATTTGACCTCCTTGAGCTAAAGCTAATACGCTAGGTAGATTTATAGCAGCTAGCCCATACTCTTCCATAAGCATGTGACGAAACACAATTAAACTATTTGCTGGCTCTGTGCAAATGACATTTCCATTAAATTGTCCCATTATTATCTCCTATCAAGTATTATACCATCCAGATGTTTTATCATCAACCTCTGGATAATTTGGATGCGGAAAACTTGGTCTTCCTTTTGCAGAAGGAACTGTTGGATGGGGCGACTTAGAAGCTACTTCGCTAACATCCTCTGGTTTTTCTGAAGCGGAATTCGCAAACGAAGAAGAAGCAGCAACTCCATCAACAGCCATGTTTTCAGATGCTTTTCTCATGTCCTCATCAGTCTGCATTGAAGATTCTGTAACTTTTTCTAGATTAATAGCTCTACCCGCTCCTTCACTTCCATAACCAATAGATTGAGAAGGTGGAGCTTCCTTCCTTTGTTCACCAACAGTTCCCTTAGAAATAACTGTACTATAACTAGTAGACCTTTGTTGATAATCTTTAAACATATCGTTATTATATTGCAACATGTTCATTCTACCCTCTAGCCCCTTTAGCATTAAGCTATAAGATGTATTCTTTTGATTCTTACCAGACATTCTTCTAGTTTCTTTATTTCTTTGATCCCACATTTGCTTTCTTAATCTGCTTAATTTTTTAAGTTCATCAGATCTTTGTTTTTGCATTTTGCCGAAACTAGTAGTATAAGAATTCATAGTGTATGTTGTCTTGGCAGCTCCAGTAGCATCAAAGTCTACACTGATATTAGTTACAACTGGACCAGCGTTTACCAAATAATCACACAAGTTAATACCAGAAGGAGTACCGGCTATAGAAAATCCTCCACGCTCACTGACCATAAGGGCGCTCATTCCTAATTGACACTGATTCTCACCCGTATAACTCATGTATGTATATCCACCAAAATTCCAAGGAGCTAATGACTCATCTTTTACAAACTCAACTTTTCCACCCACCTGAGTTGCTGATACATTGTCTTCATCATCTGCTGCGTTATAATTAGTACCATTCGTAGAAATGCTAGACCAAGGGCCATAACATCTTTCTTCTGAGCGTAAAGGTAAAGCAACTAAATCTGGATATACAGGAGAAGGTGATATAATATTTAATCTGTTATTTAGACAATAAGTCAAACCTTCGTATGCTTTTCTAATTAAAGCCCTTGAATCACTAGGAAGTCCAGAAGGATGTAGCGCAGAAGCAAATACGTTTGTTGCACCTGCTCCATCATCAACTGGAGGGATTTGGAAATCATTTACATATTTATACACATCAGCCATAAGTATATGTTTAACACCTACATTTTGAACACTCATGTCCATACCTTCTCTAAAAGAACTGCTTATGTGTGCAGTGACTTTACCCGGAACAGTAATTAAAGCATAAACCCCATTACGATAATCCAATCCGGGATTATCTAAATCAATGTATTCTCTAGGCGTTCCCATTGACTGACCCCCACTGACAGGATAATAAGATCTTTGAATGTATCTATATGATGGTTTTTCTTTACATTCTTCTTCGTCATAAATCATAGTAGGCTCTGAAACTCTAATGTGATAACCAACACTTCCTCCAAACAACTTACGCGGACCATACTTAAATTTAGGAGCTATAACATAATCTTCGTCTACGCTGACTTTAACATAGTGTACTTTTTGGTCCTCTCTAGAGCGATAGCTAGGAGAGCCGGGATATTGTGTATTTTTATTACCCTCCATGAGATAGCTTTCTTCGCTTATAAAATTAGGGTTTATTTTCCCAGTGGCTATATCCACTTTTTGATCTCTAAAATCACCAGAACTAAAACTAGAAAAATCTAGATTTTCACTATTATCATATCTAACATAAGCTGAAAGTCTACCATTATCATTTTTAAGAAAACTAAAATCAAGAGGAATCAATCCCATATTTATATTATTATTAGTCCAAGTAGCGTCATATGGATACCATCCACCTTGGGGTTCTGTATAATAATTAAACAAAAGACCACCAGCGCCAACAGTATAAGGCTCATCTCTATTCACACCTACCTTTAAAGCCCCTAAAGGATCAGCTACAGATGTAGATTCTGGAGCTGAATTTAAATATTGAGATATTATTGTAGACCCAGAAATAATAGCAGCTGCGGCATTAGCCAAGGCTCCAATATTATCTGGCATCTGAAAGCGACCTCTTGCATCTCTAGGTGCAAAGCCAAATGGACCTTTATTAAAAAAGCTTCCCGTCGTTTGTGCTAAAACAGTACTACTAAAATCACTTGCGGTATTGCTATAATTATAATTTACTCTTTGAGGTATTTTCACTAACCATTTTTTACCTAAACATTCATCTGCTATTTTTTTAAGAAAAGCGTGAATGGTTCTTGCATTTTTTAATCCTGCTCTGCCAATATTTACTGACTGACCAATTATACTAGCAGCCTCACTTGTGGCTCTTTTGATATAGCCTGTGTTTTTTGGCGCAACTCTACCCTTATTATTATCTTCATCGTTTGAGCCGTTACCGTCACCAAACTGTTTTTCTAAATCACTAATAGCCCTATTCGCGGCTAAACTAATATTAGCCATGCCAGCCTCTGGAATTCCAATAGCTTTTGCTCTATGCCAGTACAAAGGCCACCCATAAGGTGGATGGCAAGGATTATTTGCCTGTCCAGCACCTGTGTTAAAACCTTCATCTTCAGTCTTTGGAGGCCACAGATTTCTTGGAACCGTTACTTTATAGTTAGAAGAAATTTCAACAGGATCAGATTGATTAGGAGCAATTGTCGCATTCAATACTCCAATATCTCTAATATCACCATCCTCAACAGATTCCATATAAAGATCATTATATTGAAGTAAAAACTCTACCCATTTTTCATATGATATCGCAGCAGCTCGCAGCTCCATTTCTGTAGCAACATAAGTATCTCCAACAGCGTTGGCAAATAAATTTCCAGCATCCAGTAAAATTTGAGAATAAGAGCCAACACCCTTTGGTATAGTTGCTGCGTCGTTTAACTTTCCATAGTACGGTATAATTTGATAATTTGTTTGCATAGCATCTTCTGCGCAATAATCATACCTGTGATTGCTAGGAAAAAGATAAGTACTAACATCTTGAGCGCCAATAACTATCTTATCTAATGTCTCGTTAGCCAATTCATAACCAACGTCTTTTGTGTGACATTCTATTTCTTCTGGTAAATTATTTATATACGACTGTATTTTACCAATCTTAGATGGTGAAGACTTATCAATTGACCTCATAGAAATTATTCCAACAAACATATTCTCTGGGTTAGAACCCTTTACAGCCTCATTATGATTATAAGCCCATTTAGTAATTGGGTGATTTAAAACTGGCAAAAGATCAACATATAATTCATGGTTAGCTACTTCGCATATCTCCATAGCCAATTCTAGAAGATTCATCTGATCATAATTTAACTTATACCCATAAGACAGCAGAGGTAGTCCACTCATATCTATAGCATATCGTAAACCCCTAAACATAATTCCATTATACAAACCAAGATTTGAATATTCAGCGTATGGTGCTTCATTTATATTTTTATTGAAATTTAATAAGGTGTTAATTCCTTGCATGACTCTGTAATACGGTATACCATTAGCATCTCTGCGAGACATTCCCGTTCCTGTTATTGGAAACTGGCCTACATTGCCCCGTAAACCCGCAGTGTATACATTATTAATCCAATCGTTATCTAATCCCATACTCTGCCATGTATCCTCATAGTACATGTCTGTACCATCCCCGTCAGAAATTTGTGGCAACACATGACCTGCATTTATATTGCTTTGATTTAAATAATAATCAGGTTCAAATTTTTCTCTTAGGACAGAATTTTCAGGATTATGTTCTAATACCCCATAAACATTCATCAAGTTAGTCATACCTAATAAAGAATTTTGATAGCCATTTAAAATCAGAGTTACATTAGAAAGTATCTCTCTAGCGTCAGTAACTTTTACTTGATAGGTGTTTTGACCATTTGCAGATAAGCTTTGATTATAAGCTTGAAGTATACCAGCAAAAGTGAAGTGATTATGACCTCGCGTTCCACTCTTGTATTGACCTTCGACGGAAATAGTATTACCATCACTATCTGTGCCGGGAATATCGTCTTTTGTTGCGTATTTAGTTTTGATGCTTTTGTTACCCCCAAAAGAGTCTAGTACATGCAAAAACGCATCTTTAGTAGACGCTCTTTCTCTACCAAAGCTGAAAAATACGGGGGAACCTGCTGGTATTGCAGCGAATTGATCTCCATTGTCTAAACTCCAATACACATCGTGACCAGTACCAGAGGGTGTATTGTCTGAATTATTTAATTCATCTTGTACTAAGTCTACAGTCAATGATGAACTACTATCACCAAAACCAGCTGTAGCATTCCAACTAGCAATAGATAATCCTAAAAATGTCTGTTGCTCATACTTAGAAGCTCCAACGCTACTAAAAAGTGCATCGTTTATGCTACTGTGAGTTACCGGATTATCTTCTCCAAATCCGTAAAGTTCATCGCTCATGTTATGTTCCTTTTAATTATCTGTTATTACTCACCAGTTAATCCAGTTAAATGTTTTGTAGGCCATAATTTTATAGGTGATACTTGGTTGCCAAAATCTACTACTTCAGGGGTTCCATATGGGCTGAATATATCAGTTTTCATATTCCTTTCCACATACGCCGTAGCAGTAACACTAAATGGAGTTAAGTCAATCAGTCCTGTACCACCCAAGGGATTTCCAACGTAGTGGCAATACTCTTGAAATATTATAACAATTCCAGCATTAGACACATACGTATTATGATTATTAGATAATGGATTTAATGTACCACCACCCGGAACATAAGAATGTGGATTGGTAATCCTTCCCGATTTAGGCGATAGGGATGTTACTGTGCCATGACTAGTATTTTTACCAAATGCTAAAAATACATTTCCATTTTTTTCGTCACCTTGTCCTATAACATCTGTATAAACCATTCTGAACATTGACACAGACTGTCCAGACTGTGAATTGCCATTGATATCCTCATGAACGGTCCAATTTCCATCGTCATCTTCACCATATATGCTTCTAGTATAAGATCCATGAGAGGAATTAGGAGGAGACACAACATCATTGTACATGGGACGACTCTTCATCAACTTTGTGTTGCCCCCAAGACTTTGTGACGCAAAGTACAAAGATTCTTTACTTTTTCCATCCCCTGTAGCTATGCGCTTGTGGTCCGCATCATCAAGATGCGCCCTCACCCCTCTGTATTTTCTGTCTAACCGAGGAATATCTGTATCTACAGCTTTGCGCCCAGAACCATTATCAGGACTGGACCAATACTCACTATAGTTAATAGCGTCAAAGTGATTAAGAGACGTAACTAAATAAGGAGCATTAGCTCCGACATAAGTAACATATCTACTATGTAGAGCCAAGCCTCCAACACCCTCTCCTGTAGCCCATGATGCTTTACCATCAGACTTTCTCCACGTTCCACCGAGTACGCCGCTACCAGCAGGTGGTTTATGTGTACTGAATAATGCCATTCCTAATTCTCCATTACTCGCTTAGTTCATATATCCAACTTAATGATAAACTATAGTTACCAGTTGTTGGATTCCAAGTTTCTTGTGGTGGATCTGCTAAATATTTAACGATTCCCGGCTCATTCGCTGGACTGACAGCTTGCAATAAATCACCAAGGTCATGTCTGAAAGCCTCACTAACACTAGGTTTTGCATACATAATAGTTCTGTTGCTACCATCTCCAGCTGCATAGCTAGAAAGCTGTAACTCAAGATTAAGACTTCTTTTATACTCAGTTCTTCCAGCTCCATACTGAATAACAGGGCCAGTGTTTCTACCAATGACATTAACTAATGTGTATAAATCACCCGGATATGTATCTTGAACTTCTATATTTTCACGTTGCACACCACGGAAAAAATTAGTCGGTCTATTATCATAAGATATATTATAACTTATTTCTCCCAAATGTGTGTTTCTAGAAACTGAAATACTTAAAGGCGAAACATTTAGTACTGAGTCTACACCAGCCTGCGCTCTTTTATAAAAACCACAATAACCAAACTGACCACTTTTAGAAAGTGCGGTGTAAGTTCCAACAGCTCCACTAAATTTACCTGAAACGTTTTCGCTATTATTCACATTATTATGCGAATGCATCTGACCACGCTTAGATAATCCTTTTATAGTTCCCTCAATACTTACTGATACATAACCACTATCTATCTCTGAAGAAATAGTGGTACTATAATCTTCTAAAGATGTAGATTGGCTGTTTGCATACGCTCCACTAGGTATCAATATCCAAGTCTGAGTAAGAGTTACGCTGCCGTCAGATTTATTAATATTAGTATTAGTGCTAAAATTAAAAGCTTCATACTTTTGATTAGTAGACGTTAGTGCTGTACCTTCAAACTTAGCAGGGAATAAGCCACTACTTGCTGCCATATTGGTAAAAGCGCTTTTTTCAGCAGCATAATTACTTACAGCATCGTGGGCATACTCCCAAGCCATTCTAACACCAGTAAGATCACTTCTTCTTCTTCCAAATATATCTAACCCTTTAGCCATAATGTTTCTGGTAACAGTGTAATAACCTTCTGTCACATCAAATGAATCAATAAACTCGCCACTAGACTTATTTACAACTTGACCCATGCCAAAGTCTGTTTCATAACTGTAAGACCAATCCTCTGTAAAGTCTTGTAGTAAAGCACCCGTCAGTTTAGATGCTGGACCATTCACGGGATACTGACCAAACGTATCGTCTTCAAAAGCTAATACATCTCCATATCCGCCAACATAAGTAGGATTTGATTCCCTATGTCCAGATAGAGCAACATGCGATTCAAAAGTAATATTATACTCACCGTAGTTAGTATATTGACCTTCTGGAAAAGTTATAGTTTTTAACTTAACTGGAAAGCTTAATATTCCTTGTTGACCTTTAGCTGTTTGAATGTGTAAATATAAATCATTATAATTACATATAGTTATTAATTGTCGTTGCGCTGCAAAGATATTTCCAACAGTATCTGGAGGATTATCCGCAACAGGAACAATATAACCTTTAAGACTAATATCATAAGTCAATCCAAAATATGCTTGGGACGACTGTCTAGGTGTTGCAGATATTGAAACCATAGGGTTTGGAGTAAAAATATGAGATTGAGAAGTTCCTGCATCACTACCCCCTGTTGGCATAGGCTTCCAGCTGATTCCTACGGCTCCACCCCTTCTTGAATTTAAGCTATCACTAAAATCACCGTTATTGGGATCACCACCTCCAGCATCATTCCCATATATATCTAATCGACTTTTGTTTTTTTGTGTGCGATTATTCGTACCGTCCCAGTGAGGATCTGTTCCTGCACCAGAAGCACCGTATGGGGGTGAGCAATCATAATTATCATGTATATTAACTTTTGGAAATGATCTTTTAATCTCCCAATTCTCACCTCTATTGAACTCACTTGGTTTTTTATGTTTAGCCATTAAAATCCTCCTATTAGCATATTAAGTTGGCTCGCTCTAGGTGGCTCAACCCCAGAGCAATATAGTCCTAAAACACCACTTGTGGGTGGTTGGCCTGAAACAAATAATGGTACATTTCCAGAAGCGAAGTAAGCACTTTGAGTATAAATATCTAATGTATTATACACTTCTAATTGATTTTCGACCTTCATAAATAGGTCTATATTGACATCTTCTATAAATGGACTTCCTTCTACAAAGAGTCGCCCATATTGTATTGCAGGCGTTCCTCTAACAGCGCTTCCAGTAATAGAATGTATGTATGGTCGATTAACAGCATATGATCGTTCTAGTTTGTCGAAACCAGAAGCTTCGATATGTATCTCTCCGTAAACATTAGCTCTTAATTGACCTGTAAATTCTACAAGCTTATCGCTTTCTGTGCCATTATCTACTCTGAATTCTATAGGTTTATTTCCAGATGAAAATAACTTTCCAGCTATATATGTATCAGGATGTGAGAATGCTGGTCTCAACCTTCTAAGCATCGCGTCGTATGAGAACACAGCGCCAGCCCCAACAGTTTGCACATTGCTAGCATTATCAAATACATGATTTTTATTACCAACAACTAATACATAATCTGAATCTGATCTAAATGCTCTATCTATAGCGAATGATTGACCAAAGAATGAGTTGCTGTTTCCGTCTTGAAGTTTAGTATTATGACCACTTGCTGTTAGCTTGTGCGTTAGATCCCAACCTCTGCTCTTAGAACCCCAATCTGTGATCTTATTTTCATAAGTAAATACAGCACCTCTATTTATAATATTAACTCCACTACCTGTAGCTAGAGATCTAACATCATCAATTGCTAAATCATAGATATTTCTACGTTGTATGTCAAATTGTTCATTAAATTCTTTTCTAATGAATGGTGCATTAATATTTTCAAAAACTATATCGAAATCATGTCCGGGAGCAGAAACTGCCAAAACGTCAGCAGCAGCATCAATATGATATCCAAACATATCTGGAACGCCAAAGTGTTGATCTAAGAAGTTTTGGTTGTAAGAATGTTCTCCAAGAATGCCACTGGCTGATTGAGGAGTTTGATTCTCATGACCAATATATTTCTTAGATGGCTGTATCTTTTCTTTAAATGCCCAAGTAATATCGTTAGCGGGTGTTATCTGACCAAATGAAGAACCTGAACCCTGCCTTGTTCCCCTAGTATCTTCTAACCTGTAAACAATTCCAGCTCCTCCGCGATTGCCTATTTCAACTCCACTAATAGAACCAGAACCCCCATTCTCTTCTACAACCTGAGTCCAAGGTCTAATTTCGTCTCCTGTGTAGGCAGCAAATGGAGCGCCAACATATAGGTCTCCTTTATGGAACTTTACAGAAAATCCAAACATGTCTCCACCATACCCAGAGCCAAACATTTCCATGTCTAAATGATCATGACCAGTAGCTCTTAATATAGGAGGCATAACTTCATTCATGCCAGCATCTCTATAAGAAACTCCATTATATGTATCTAACAACTTACCGTCAGCATGTAAGCCTTCCATCACTTCATATATCTTTGTATAGTACCATTTATGTTCGTATTCTTCTTGTGTCATTCCATTCCAAAGACCACCTTCTGCGAATATATCTTTAGGAGATTTTTGAAGGGGTCTTGGCTCTTTAATAAATTTACCTTCATCTACAGCTTCTACTAATGGCAACATAGGTCTATTAGGAGGATCTATAAGTTTTAAAGCTCCCTTTGCTCTTAAATCATGCTTTCCTTCGTCGTCAGAGAAATAGGAGTGAGGAGCAGGGTTAGAAGCCGCATGACCACCAAATCTTGAATTAAGCCCAGTTAAGCTTGGGTAAGAATTAATATATCTAGATGGACTACCTCTTTCTGGAGAGATAATCTTAAATTGATTATAATAAGTCCAGCCACCACTACCAAAATCTTCTTCATTGTAGTCATCGTTTAGATATACTTGAGGATACAGACTTGCTAAGAATGGAGGTAAGGCTGGAGATGAAAGTTTAGCTTCTTTGTTTATTAGTATATTATCACCCTGAATCATACTTGCATCACTAATAACAGTTACTCTAGATTTATTATGACCACTAAAATATCCACCTTGATGGTATACAGATTGAGCAACTATAACTGGACCGTCTGCAATGTCTGGTCCGGGAGTTTCATAACCTGTAGGTTGAGGCATAGTGCAGTTGTTGGAAGATTCTGGCGAAGGACAGTACTTAGAAGATTCTGTCTTGATTGGTCTTACAAAATCTACTTCATAGGAGTATCCCGGACTTCCCGGTCTTTCTCTTATTTCAGTCCCATATACTGGCCTCTTAATGAGAGTATTGGTTTCCAAAGTAGGAACTCTAACTCCAGAAACAGCCATTATCCGTATAGTCCTTAATGGGTCTGGATTAGTTTCAAACTTAAAGTTCTCAATCGCTTCAAAATAAATATCTAGCTGTGTTTGACCAGTAGGTACTTGAGCCATCATGCTTTTCTTTTGCACTACACTACTAGTAGTGTGCAACTCAATTCGACTACCCTTAACGGAGGTAGAATACTCATTTCCTTCATCGTCTATATCAGATATATTATAACTAGAAACATCTCCTACGGGCAATGTGCTGTACATTATGCTTGTGTCGTCTCGTTTAATTGTTGTTCCGTCAAACAATGAACTTGTTTTATGAGCTTGAACATAAGCAGTTATAGGGTGTCTTTCATACTCCGTTTCAGCTACTAAATCAAAAACAATTTGATATACATTATAATCGTCTTCTTCGTTTTCGATATCTGTTTCTGGTAAATCAAATGTTACTTTAGCAACACCAGTTCTGAAAATTGGCGCACCTTCTGTAGAGAAAGCATCATCTACTACTTCATGGGCCTCGTCTAAATATTCCCCTCCAAACATAGCCAACGCTGCTACGCCTTCGCTAATTTTTATAGGTATAAAGTTTTGTGGATAGTCTACAGGATAGTATTTATTGTTAAAAGTGCTAAAGTTTCTAAAAGCATAATTATCGAAAATAAATTCATTGTCGTTATTAAATTTGTATGCTCTTGAGTCTTTATTAGCGTAAAGATTAGAATACTTGTATCGGCCTATAGAGTTAGTATCATTTTTTGCAGCATAATGGTTTTTAGTTGGCAAGAAAGAAGGTTCCATTCCCAAGCCCAACCTTTTACAAAGATCTGTAGCCATCCGAGCAGATTGAATACTATTTTGAGTATAGAGTTCTATATTTGAGTCAAGATTGTCAGATGTTTCATTGGAATCATGACCATATGTAATAATTACTTTCTTTCCACCCTTATCTATAAAAGATTTGATATTATCTATATCTGTATCAGAAGCAGAGTCTAAAGAGTTAGCAATCCAAAGAATGTCATAGCCTTTAGAATCATCTAACAAATCAAAGGTTTCAACGTTGTATTCTGATTCTATCCCAAAAGCTTCTAGTATAGCTGGCATGTGAGAGTTAGCATATGCATCAGAAAAACTTGTTCTTCCAGTAAATCCGTTTAGTAACGCAAGCCTTGGAGTTGGTTTATCGACATACCTTAAGATATTGCCGTAGAGATTATACCCAGCATCAGCGAATGTGTCATTTATCCTATTCTTATCTTCAGTATAAGTTCCTGCTATCAAAGTAACAAAAGATGGATTTTCTATACCAAGCTGTTGTTCAGCTGCGAATATTGATCTTCCAACTGTTTTATCTTCTGAGACATCTTTATTTTTTATACTAGCATTAGCAGCTAGAACTGCATCATGTTCGTTATACTCAGTGGGGTCATAGAATAAACTTTCTGAATCAATATTGTTCATATTCAATATTAAATTAGAATAATCTGGATTTTCATGAGACCATACAAATTTGGTTCCACTGTTTGGAACTTGTTGAGCTTTTCTTTCGAGGATATTTTCAGTAGTTACTCCAATTTGAACTTGAACTTCATATTGTGAGACAGGAACTGGTTCTACCACGATGGTTCTTTGTAGTTGTTCAGCAGCAGCTATTAACGCTATGGGTTCGCTTCTTTCTCTAAAGTTTTCACTTACAGGAAGAATTGGACCTATTTCGTAATCGTAACATCCAAAGAAATCTTCATTTGTACTACCATAAACAAAAGCTGTATTAACTGGATATGTAACAACAGCACAACCCTTGGGTGTTATGAAAACACATTGATCATTCCACTCAGCTCTTAAATCTCCCAAGTGTCGTATAGGCATTTCGCAAAGACTGTTAATCTTTCTGTACGGCTCTTTCTCACAACCAATTAAAGCAAACGGACTACTATCATCTGCCTCCCAGAAGCAAGTATAATATCTATCAACGCTTTCATCAAACAAACGTATATCACCTACACCAGAAGCAGCCATAGTACCTCTATGCACATAGCTTGGAGTTGTACTTCTAACTGCTGGAATTGCAACAGCATTTGATTTAAGATTATCATATTTTTCTGGATTTATTCTAGATTCATACTCAGTTCTAGCTGGGAAAATCCTCATATTAATATCTAGACGCTCTAGTATGTAGTTGACTATATCGTTTGAAGATTTATAAACTCCATTACCTTCGTAGTATGGATCGTCTCCAACAAGAATTAAGTTCCTATCGCCAAGAGATAACCAAGCTTTAATCTTGTCTATAACTTCATCACTAGCAGCGTCAACCTCTGGAGTAATAATATATAGTGCGCCTGCATCCTCTGGTATGTTAGTGTCAACAAAATTTGTCTTTACATAATCTACTCCCATCCTAGTGTAGATATTCTCTCTATACTCACTAAAATATTGTTCATTATCATCATTTTTATGTAGTGATTCGTGCAAGTTTCCAAACTTACCATATTCAACAACTTTGTCGTGACGATAATATTTTCTAGCTTGCAATAATCTTACAGCGCCAGCGTAAGAGTAGTTTTGCCAGTGGTGCGTTTGGTCTCCTAGATTTGAAAATCCTCTTCCCGAATAATATTTAAATGCAGTCAAAGTGCTATCTCTAGCCCCTAGACTGTCAGTTGGGCATCCGATGGCTACAGCTGAACCATCCTCATTAACATCAATGCTATAACCCATTCTCTGAGTAGGAATAAGCTCATTAAACATCCTGCCCCAAGAGCTAGATCCCACAGAAGCGTTTAATGACTTAGTACGATGATAAGGTCTAGAGTATGTATTGTTTAAAACGTATCTTACAAAGAAATCATACCTTTGAGTATCTGTCAAATTGTTATCATAAAACTTTCTAGTAGAAATGGATTCAGTATCAGTAGTAGAATTAATAGCTGTTTCCAAATCAAGCCTAAGAGTGTCTGGATAATTAAGGTCAAGCCAAGGTTTTATGTTATATCTAATAATATTATCTATGTTATATGATAATTGACCGTTAAATTTACGTGCTTGTAATATTCTTACGCTGTGTTCTGAATACGGTGAGCCGATACCGATTACTGCTCCGTCATCGCTAATAGACACGGCGTGACCAAATCTATCTGGAACATCATCTTGAATAGTAGTTGGAGAGTCAATCTGTTGTATAACATGCCAATAATCTGCACCGCTTGGTTTCTGGAAAACAAAAACAGCACCACCACTAGGTGGAGGATTGTTAAATTCTTCAGCACTAGTATTAAATACGCCTAACTGATTAGCAAACAATGTGAAGGTATTAGTTTCTATCATTCTTCCAGTATCAGTAATATTGTCTAATGCTGCGCCTCCTTCTCTTATCCAACCTTCAGTATTGTCATAAGTGATATGACCATAACCAGAAGCAGCAACTGGAGGTGTAGCTACATTCTGTAATCCGTTATCGTAAGAATACTCCTCAAAGTAATCTATGAATCTATCTAAAACACCCTTTCCAATAGTTTTGTTTTGACCCATAGACCTTCTGCCTAAAGAAGCAGAAGTATCTAGATACAAGCTCATTAGAGCTGGAATTCCACTATTTAGAACACCTTCAGTTAATGGATACTCTTCTTGGAAAATATCTATCAGATCTTGTAGAATTAAATCTTCTTTATCTTTATAGGATTGTTTTGTAATATCATATTTAGTATGTCTATGAATTTTGTGTTGAGATATAAAATCAGGTTTTGGTTCTGGGAATACTCCACCACTTTCTACACTAGTGTCAAGTATTGCTTCACAGATAATAACCTTTACTGAAAATTCTACAGGAGGATCAGAGAAATACTTATACAGCAGATCTTTATCCTGCAAAGCTTCAAGTATTGGCTGTGGATTAAGAGTGGGATTAAATTCATTTGTAATAATAAACAGAGCAATCTCTACAGGATTAGCATTAACTGGAGGGAAAGGTCTGTCAAACACTGCTCCGGGAGCGCCAGCAACAATAAGTTCATTGCCATACTCGTCTTTTGTGCAGTCTACTGAGTAGCCAAGCTCTCTACCGTTTTGAGCAACCTTCCAATTTCTTAAGACCCCCTCAAATGGAAGTAATTCACCATCACCATCTGTGAATTCTTTAGACTCGTTAGTGAAGCTGTCTCTTCTAAATTCTGCTGGGAGTGAAAGTTTTGATTCTAAAGACCAAGGAGATTTATCGTCTTGGTTAGTCCAATCAGAGCCAGATGGTGCTGGATCTCTTCTGTAAACGTGTAACTCTCCACATTTAGGCATAACGTGTCCAGTAGAATCGGCAAGCTCTTGATTAGGCACACCAACTACCATGAGGTCATCATTTACAGCAACAGCTTTACCAAAGTTCATTCCTGCTTCTGGTGTTTCAGGAACTATTTTATCAGGTTCATAGTTTACATCTTCATTAATACCATATTCCCACTCAGTTATTTCTCTTGGAACTTCTAAAACTTTATCAGAACCAGTAAAGATTGAAACAGTTATGTCATAAGGATAATAAGGTATCAGTCCATTAAATTTCCTCATGCCATAATAATTTCTCACATAAGGAAGTTCGCTGCCAAAGGCCATTACATCTAAATTTGTATAATGAGTAAATGATCTGAATATTCCACCTTCAAAACATTCACTTGTAAACCACACAGTGTCATGGGTTATAAGGTCTGGTTCAGTGCAAGGATACTGGCTTGTGCTATCGCAGCTTCCAAAGCATATAGTGTCAACACCTCTAATCTCATCATTGGCTGGTATCGCGGCTAAAGGATTATCTCTAACTTCTATGGCGAGTCCAGTATTGTGACCATTCCAAGAAAAAGATTCAAGTCTAATATCATTAGGGTCTTGAGCTATAGCTGATTCATGAAGAAGGAATAGTTCAAAAGAAGAATTAATATCTTGATATCCAGTAGCTCCACTTATGTACATAGGAGCTATTGATGTTTTTATATCTTCTATTTTTGGAGGATACATGAATAATGGAATAGTAGCAATTTCCACATTAGGAGAATTGTCGTAAGCAGGCTGAACCATCGTGAGTATTAGAGTGTCATTTTTTGATACTACTATACCATCTCTATTTATATACAATGAAATAGAATCATTTACATTAGGACCATCTCCGGTAACGAATAAAGGAAATGGATTTTTTCCAATAGAATCTATTGGATAGCTACCATTTATGAAAAGAGGTACAGTCTTAAGACCTATTCTTGGATCATCTATGTGACAATAATCATAAGGGGGATTAACATTTATTCTACATATAGTTGGATCTAATGGGTCTGGTGGAGGTGGAGGAGGTGGAGGCTCTACTGACGGATCTGGTGCTGGAGTTAAAATAAGGCCGGGATTATCACTTCCTCTATCAGAACCAAAGGTAACTCTTAGATCATCTATAAATACTTTCCAATGGATATTTGGCTGAATTCTGAGTGATGGGTATGTATGCTTTGTGGTGTCTAAGGTATCAAATTTTAAACCTTCACTAATAACCCAATGTCCAACTAATGTTCCACCAGCCCAAATTTGAATAGATTGACCTGATCTTTTAACAGTCAATTTAGTCCAAGTGTTCATTAGAGCATCATAGTGAAAATCGGTGCGGAAAAATCCTCCATAGTTAAGGATTTCCCCACCTGTACTTACAGAATTACTCCCGAAAAGGTGATCCCCAACTTTGCTTTCTATTTCAGATAATAGTCGCCCACCGCTAGCAGGATCAACAATAGAATTGCCAGCGAAGTGTACGCCCAGTACAAGTTTTCCTGAATCTAAACCAAGAAATATTCCAAATTCTTTATACTGATCAACAAAGAAACCCGTACTGTATACACTTCTAAAATCCCAGAAGCTAGGAACAGTCAACCATGATCTACCGCCAAATTCTTCCTCTGTATATCCGTTTTCAGTCACTGAATTTATGTTAACCCAACAGTCAATAGTCCAATCTCCATCAAAAATCTCTGAATCGTAAACCATGCTTGGAACTTTTATGCCATAGCTTTTATGTACACTAACGTCGCTTGTAATATCCTGTTTGAAAATTGCATATGATCCAAATCCAGTTCTTGCTCCTTCACTGGAGAAAGTTGGCAACAACTGTCTGTGTTCAAATGTTCCAGAAAAGAAATTATCACCAGCAGGAACAACATCCCTATCGTATTCTGATAAATCGTCAACATTTGAATTAAACGGAAGTAACAAATGCACGTAATCTCTATAAGGATCATATGCTTCTTGAGATCCAAAATTAGCTAAAGGTGGAGTAGAAAAGCTTGCATCAATTTGTCCCGCAAGTACTGTAAATAAATTTAAATTTTCTTGCTTTTTAATAGAAGGTAAAGGCACAGAAAGTTCTAAATTGTCAGATAGCTCTATTGGTATTGAGCCACTTACATATAAATCTACGTCTGATTCGACCAGACCAGCAGCTTCTGCGTAAAGAGGCATTCTCTCTCGATACTCTAAATCTCCAGAAGCATACAAGGGCATGTCTTCTATCCTTGTTGCTTTCTTAACAAGCATGTCACCAATTGTAACGTCTAAAGAATTAAATCTAATTACAGAATGGAAATTACCAGTAGGATAAACTACATCATACTGGATAAACATCTTTGATATATCGTTTAAGAAAAATGTTTCTTTACTTTCTTCAGAAAGTTTTTCAGAAACAAAGTTAGCCCAAGGCTCATCATTTCTAGTAATATCATCATATGAAAGGTTAGATTTTAATTTTATCCAACAATCTTCTGGAGTTACATAATGTACTTTTCTGTTGACTAATCCCCAATTAGGAGATGGTCTAAAAGAATTCTCTCTAGACTTAGTATATAGACTGACAATAATCTTTGCGCCAACTTTTCCGTCAGGCCAAACTATATCTTCGTCACAAAGATGCTGCATGACAGTGTTAACACGTATTGCGTCTTCTAATATATTATAGTTTCTAGGAATGTTTTTAGTTATTCTAGGAGCTACAGCATAGAATCTTTCTTCTGAATCGCTAAGGTTTAATCTTAGCATATCATTTTCAATTTGAGTATGATAGGCGACACCGCTAAGTTTCATGTTAGATGGTAAGCTAATATCAGTGATTTGGTCATACGTAGTGCTGTCACCATAATAATCGTGATAAACGTAATCATTACCCTGTCTATTAGAAAGTGTGTCAAATTCAGAAGAATTAAACTCACAATACTTGAAAGCTCCTAAATGCCATTTTCTTGTATCTTCATCTACAAATCTCCAAAGATTATTTCTATCATTATCAAGAGATTCTCCACTGTGGAAGAATTTAACAGAGTGACTGTCAAAGAACTTTTGGACATTACTTTGTCTTGCTCCAAGAGTAGTATCTCCTTCAATTATATTTCCACCCAAATCATTAGAGTCTGAAAGTCCTATCTCAGTAAAGTAAGCGTTAAAGCCTACTCCTGATCCAGAAGAATAACCATACACTAAATCACTATCGCCACTTAACAAGTCAAAAGCACTAGACTCTGCTCTTTTTATATCAAATGATCCTTTGTTAATTTCATTGCTAGTATATAGTTTTAATTTTTTAGATTTATTATCATTGTATGTTAGCAGGACAGATAGTGGATATTGATAATTGTGGAAAGGCGTGGTGTCTTCTATATGAATATTATTATTATCTTTATCTGAAGCTTCAGCCATTAGCCTTCCGTCTTTATATCCAAGTAAGAATTCTAGCTCTTTGTTCTCATCCCACTTAGATAATATAACACCGTCATTAAACCTGTTATAATCAGAACCACTAACAGAAACGTCTGGGGAAAATCTTACGAATGCTGCAAATCCTCCAGAAACAGGAATACCACTACCAAAGTTCATGGAGCCAGAAGGACCAATTACTTTTACAGCACTGCTAAAGCTGTCCATAATTCTACCAGAAAGCACATCCCCATCTTGTGTCCAATCCAATGTTTTGTAGTCTGGAACCTGCGAGCTAAAAATTTTGTTAGAATTAAATCTTAAACCACGATTCTTTATTAAATGATTTTGTAAGTCTCCGTTATAAGAGACTAGCCTATCAGTAACTTGAGATATAACATTGTTATTACTTGTTTCAGAAAAGTTTGTATGAAAATAAGTAAATACTGAATCCACTTGAGGATTGTAATAAGAAAAATCCCACTGAGAAGGATTAAACGGACCAGAGAAGAAGCCTCCTTCTGCTCCTCTCCATCTTCTTGCATAATTAGTTTTGAGAGTAGAATCTTGGCTATATCCGTGTGGAATGTTGTCAATTAAAGAAAGCCTAGTTCCGCTAGATATAATTTGATTTATGTGTGTAGCATGATCATTTATATTATTTGGTGGCAATCTAATTTCTGTATGTCTTAAATCGGTATTATCTTGATGACTCAACGTATACATCATCAGGCCAGCATTAGGATTGTATGATGCTTTCAATACAATCTCGGAAATAATAGTACCACTTGGTAATGGGTATATATCTAAGTGAATTTTTTCAAAGTAGGAACTACTATTAAAAGAAACTTGCGTTCCTAAAAAGCCAGTATCTTTGTGGATTTTAAGAGGAACTTTAATTGTTTGGAAATCTGTGCTTGTAATTTTTGGAGTTTGAGTCACAACAAAATGATCGCCACGACTAGGACTTCTAGTAACAAAATAATTATCTCTCTCTGAGATGCTTTCTCCAGCTATAGAAAGTTCGTCTAATTGTGAATAACCGGATGCTATTGGTGATTGACCAACACCTCCTTCACTTTGCAAGAATCCGTTAGGACTAGAAGTGATCATTGAAACTTTATCGTCACTATATCCCACTACGTCAAACGATATATCTGGAACGCTAGAGTCTGCTTTTCTGGCTCTAACTTGTAGATACATTTCTTGTATCTCAAAATAGCTGTCGTCTGCTTGAACAAACTGGCGCTCTGCCTGTGAGAAATTACCTTGAAACTTATTACCAAATCCTAAACTTCCACCAACAGGAAGCATAACCTTTCGTGGTTTTTCATGACCAAACAAAACTTCTAGTCTGCCAGATCCATTGGGTGATGTATTTTCTAATTTAATATTACCATTAATATTAGTATTTGTTAATCTATCTAAAAACTCATTTCTAGCACTAATACTTGTGTCGCTACTTAGGTGTGCAACACCGTTGTAGTTTGGGCTAGTTTTCCACACGCTGGCGCTATCGCTAGGAGCAATAGGATTAACAAACTCAGTACCATTAAGAAGTTCTAAAGCAAATATATCTCTTTCCAAAAGAGTGCCAGTAGGTTGAGGCGTGAGGTTTAGTCTTAATATACCTTCAGATAAAAACCCATCATTAGAACCTTCAGATAATATTTCAATGTCACTAATTCTAATAGAATTGTTTGGGAAAATATCAAGGTCTTGATTGATAGAAGATATAGGAGAGCCATCTATAGCAAAGTGGTCGTCTTCGTCAGTATTAACATATTCATCTACCAAAGTGCATTCATGCTCATAACCTTTAGCAAATTCATCTTCAAAAGGAGTTGCTTCACAAAAAGCTTCAAACTCAATATTTAATTTATAACCACTTGGCTTAGTAAAGTCTGGGAAGCTACTATAATAAGTAGGTAAAGCAGCGTAGTTCTTTTCAGGCTCAACTACGTATGTGGTAAAATTACTTTTTGGATCTTTTGAGTAATCACAATCACCTTTAATAACAAAGTCTTTATATTTTGTAATTGTATTTCCATCTGGATCTGTTAACTTAATATTATAAGCTTTATAGGTTGGAGCAATGTCAGTCTCGTTAGTTGCAATAGGAGCAGCTGCTCTAATAAATAAGAAATTATTTTTTGGTGTCAATATTGGACTTGTCACCTCACACTGATATTGAAATTTACCAGCAGTGTAAACAGAGTCGGGAGTAATAAAGGTAGAATTATCGTCAGAGTGTAGCTTGCCAATTCTTTTTTTGTCTCTGGCATAATCTCCAAAAACTACACTGTCATCAATACTTTTGTACAATCCACTGGACTCTAGTTTTTCATTAACAAAAGAAACACCGTCTTTTTCAATTATAACATCTTTTATAGGATATAATCTTTGTTTTGCTTGAAAATCAGTATTCTCAGTCCATGTGTCATAATGTCCTGAAAGTTTATCTACATATTTATTTGTGAATACTCCAACTCCTCGAATGCGTTCTTTCAACGCTAAACCAATAAATGCCAAACTAGCGTGTACTGCACTGTTGTCGTAAGATGGAATTTGATTTCTATCATTATCACCGCTACCGTCACCAGCAAAAGTAATCCGTGGGGGATCTACGAAATGAGTATGATAGTTTAACGGGGTTCGTATAGCGTACAATGTGTTTTCAATAGTTTGTATTGCTTTATCGCCACTAGCAGCAATCTTTTCTGCATACTCTTGTTGACCTCCAAGCAAAGCAATTATTTGAGCTTGTAAGGCTGCATCGTTGTAAGCTCTACGAGAAGTTTGTTTTACAGACCTAGTTGTAAGATGTGATGTACATTTTACATTTGAATACCTAGAACCAGAGCTGGGTCTGTCTGGAGGTGTAAACAAAGCGTATGCTGCTTCTTGTCCAAAATTAATAACAAGAAAAACTAATAACTTATAATACTTCCAAGTTTCAAGAGATGGATTTCCAGTTTCTGGATCAATAGTTGTAGCAAGCTCAATTAATCTTACATAATTAAAGAAATCTACTTTAAAATCAGCAAGTGGTTGGTTTATGCTATCTTCAACAGTTTGAGATCCAAATGTGTCGTCATCGTTTCTGATTGGGCTACTAGAATCTTTATATATAAACGCATCAATCTTACTATTAGCTCTAAGTCTAATATTAGCTTGAATTAATCTACCATTTATAGGTTTGATTTTTCCAACGCCAACCTTCTTTAAACTGGCTGACGAGGAATTACATTCTAAAGATGACATAAACTGTCCTTGTTATTTTAGACTACCGGGACTACCACTACCTGCACCCCCACCTTCATTTATCTTAATGTTATCTATCTTATTTTGAACTTGTGTTAGAATATCTTCTTTTAATTTACCAGTTAACTCTTTAAGGAAGGATGGTTCTGTAATACTTACTGTTACATTACTATTACCAACCTGAACCTGTAAAGACAAACTACTTAAAGATTCAACTACTCCAGCAAATCTATCTATATGACCACCAAAGTTATTTACTGCACCGTCAAAAGTATCTGCTCCTTGCAATACAAACCCACCCCCCAGAGCAGATAAGCTATTACCAAGAGTACCAAGGGCTTGACTATTTTTATTAACACTTTGAGTAAGAGATGTTATTAAACTACCGTCAAACATTGGTTGTGAGGATTGGTCAGCTCCTGAAGATTCCTTGGATGGAATTGATTCTAGAGCGCTTGGCTGTGTTTGTTGTGCAAGTTGTTTGCTAACATTCTGACCAAATGGAGAGTCGAACTGAGTTGAAGATGCTTCTGGAAGTGGCATTTCTTTAGGTGGAACAGTTTTCAGTGTTGAGTCATTGGCTGTATCTCCCCTCAAGCCAGTTCCAGCATCCATAGCTGGATTCACTGATGGATCAGCAGAACTGAGGCCGGGACTACTCGGTTTACTCATCTTAGCTCCAGCATCTGTTACTGGCTGCTTATCGTTAGGGTCTGGATCGTCTGGACTGCGAACATTGTCTGATCCTCCCTGCACCTTCTTTTGTTCGTCTTGAATTTCTTTGTTTGTAAGAGGTTCTCTAGAAGCTTGATCTGATTGGCTCGCGGGATCTGCTTCAGTGGGTGGAGATTCTTTTTGTGCTGCGATTTTTGATGGTGACATATACGTAGTATTTTCACCTAACTTATCTCTCGCCTTAGTTCCACCAAAGATATCATCCGCAGCTTCAGCTGCCCGAACAGAATACGGAGATGCTTCCCTTGTAATTTTCTTTTCTTTGTTTACATCTTTAGTCTTTGGTGGTGGAGGTGGAGGTGCTGACTTGCTTGCGGAATCTTCTTTAGTTTTTGGTTTTGCTTTAGGAGCATTTTTCATCGCTTCATTGACTCTCATGCGAGCAGCTTTAAGCTGATCTTGAGCCGCATCATATTGTAGTTCAGCATTCTGTAATCCACGCCGTGCAGACTCTTCTTGTATCTTCGCTGTTTGTGGAAGAGTATCTGCCAAAGCTCTAGCCTCTGCTTTTAGCTTTTCTTCTTCTGGCGTAGATCCAGCTAGTGTCTGTGCAGAACCCTTACTAAATCCAAAGGCAGTACCAGTTTGTTCCAGTAAGCCTCCTGACCCGCCTATACTCTTTCCAAAGTAATCTTGCACTCCGTCAGCTTGCATTTGTTCAAAGTTAGAGAAAGCTCCACCAATTGCACTTTGACCAAAGTTTTGAGCCAATCCAGTATTTCCAACAGCTATTGCAGCTCCAGCGCCTACGGCGGCTTGTTGGTCTAAGAACTTCTCAATGTCTCCAGCCATCAGAGACTTCATTGCGTCTTTTTCTGCTTTGTTTCTTGCTGATATAACTTTGAGTTCTTGTCTCTTAAGATCAATTAATTTTTTAGTTGTTTCATAATTTTGTTGTGCTAGTTTATTAAGTCTTTGTTCATTACTAGCTAATTCCATTCCAGATTCGCCCTTAAGTTTTTCTTGAGCGCCCTTGTCTCCCATCGCTGCTGCGTCTCTAGTATCTTGAATCTTAGTTAGTTCACTTTGAATATTAGAATTTCTTTGAGATATAGAAGCAGCACTACCATCTTTCAAGCTTCCAACTCCTAATCCTTCTGAGTCTAAATTAGCTTTATCAAGAATAGAAGATTCTTTTTGAGCGTTAGTAACTTTCTTGCCACCAAATTCCTCTTTAATGGTTGCAGCTTCCATCTCTACATCAATACTTCTTTTTCTTGCGTCAATATATGCTTGTTCTAATTTTATTATATTACCACGCAACTTCATCATAGTTGCCAGCTGTGCTTCCATTTCTTTGAAAGCTGGCATTATTTGTTCTAATGTTTTTTCTCCTAGTTCTCCTAAAGCTCCAGATAGTGGCTCAAAATTACCCGCCATAATCTCCTTCATGTCACTTTCGCTAAGATTTCCTCCTTCAATAGCTTCTCTAATTCGTTTTTGAACATCCTCGCCAACTGACGGAGGCAAATTCATTACAACAGCTTCGGCTACAGCTTCTCTCTTATCAGTCAAACTGTTTGCACCAGCAAGACCCTTATTAAAGTCTGCAACCATTTTATCTTTAGCAGCACCAGTAGCTTTAGCAAAAGTTTGTTGCGCTGCTGCAATGCCTTCCATATTACCCTTGAATTTATCAATCATAGCAGGATCAGCGCCAAACTCAGCAAGTTTAGCACCGGCTTCATCAAGTGCTTCACTAATTCTAGTAGGGTCCATGCCCATTGCTGCGCTAGTTACGCTAGCTTCGAGGGTTGCAATAGTTCTTGACATACTGTTATTACCAGCTTCTTGAGCTGCTAAATAATCATTAAGACCATAAGAAGCAGCCGTGGCAGCAGCATTAACTGAATGAAACCCAAGATTCATAGCCTCAAAAGCTTTTCTAGTTCTTTCAGCTTCTGCCGAAATATTCTTAAAACTTTCAGCAGTATCTTTATATATGTCTTTATTAGACATAAGCATATCTCGCTGTGCTTTAGGCAGCATAGCTACGAATTGTTCAAAACCTCCACCAGCAGCAGCCACTTGCTTCATAAGAATTGGAATACCTTTATCATTTTTAAAGGCTTTTTCCTCATTTTTCTTTGCTTCGTCTACTCTTTTTTGATCTTCTTTAAGTTTTGGTTTTACAATATCTGCTGAACTAGACACAGCTCCAAAAGTTATTTTATTCATTATATCTCTAAACCAAGCAGTCCAACTGTTAAGATACGCATTAGACTCTTTAAGTCCAGCAACTTGGGCTTCTTCAGCCATGCGCCTTGCTTCCATAGTTTGAGCCATAGCGTCACTAGAAGCTTGAAGAATATCAAATACGCTAGCGTTGCCAGCCTGAAACTCTTGCATGGCATCATTTACATCCTCGGTTTGTTTTGCTAAGGCTTTAGTGGCCTTAGTAGCTTGAGCGTCTGCCTTTGCTCTTTTCACAGCCGCTTCTACAGCTGCATCATCTGGCCCACCGTTGGCTGCACCAGCAACTCCTCCAACTGTAGCTCCTATAGCTGCTCCAATAGCTGTACCAATAACGGGAACAACGCTGCCAATTGCAGCTCCAGCCAACCCACCAGCAACAGCTCCACCCGTTGAACTTGTTTTTCTGGCGTTAGCACCAGCTTCCTTTGCTGCGGCTTCGCCAGCTGCATCAACATCACCTTCTTCAATAGCTTGATCTTTTAACTGTTTAGCATAGTCAGCAGCAGCGCCGTATAACGTATTAAATACCATAGCAACTGCTGCAACTGCTGCAACAGCACCCATTAAGCCACTAGCAAATTTGCTCATACCACCAGCAGCCTTGCCTGCACCTTTCCCACCGGGAACGCCACCGCCACCACCGCCACTCATGGCCTCATTGTTATCAGCATTTGCCGCATTGTTTGAAGCTGCTGCTTCTTGCTGATCATTTTTTGCTGAAAGTCCACTCGCAGCTGCGTTTGCTTTTCCAAAACCAAGTATTTTCTTACCTACGCCATTAAGATTAGCTCTCATCTTTGTAAAGGCTGGACCAATATTATCAATCATTCCTCCTATTTTTTCAATGCTCGTAATTTGACCCAATACACCAAGAACAGTCACAAGCTGCATAGATGTCTGAGCTAGATTATTCATCAAGTGATCCATGTAGCCAGAAGTTTCATCAATAGTTGGAGCCAACATAGTCATTGCAGTAGCCAACGACCCCATCATCAATCCAAAACCCATACTAGACTGAGAAGACTTCTTAGAGTTAAGTGCTTCTTTTTCGTCTTCTATTGCTGCTTTTTGGCTAGACTGAGCTTCTTTCTCATCTGCCATAGCAGCTTTCAAGGATGCTTGATATTCGTTATTTTTAGCCTGTAAAGCTGACAGTGTTGCGTTATTACTGGCTATAGTACCTTGAGCAGCTTGAGCTTCAGCAGCAGAGAGCTGACCAGCGGTTTGTAATCGTTTAACATTTGCAGATGCTATAGCATTATTAGTTTTACCTAAATTAGCAACACTAGTAAGTAGCGTGGAAAATCCTACCGATAATCCAGTAGTAATACTAGCGAGATTGACCATTGCGGCATTAAGGGGTTCAATGTTTAGGGATACAGTTTGACCCTCTCCAACTCCACCACCAACATCAAAACGCTGCACCTTAGTTCCAACTACGCCACCCTTTGCAAATTTACCAACCTTATTCATTTTGCCAAGTTTGCCATACCCGATGTTTTGAGCAGCTTTTTTGTTAACAACAAACTCGCCGGGAGTCAACAAAGCGGGTACAGTATCAGTACCAACTGGACCACCTGTAGCCATTCCCTTTACAAAACTTTGCAAAGCAGAACGATCTGCTCGTTGGCTTGACATTCCTTTGCCGTGAGGTTTCTTTGAACCAACCATGTCTCCAAAAGCTTCAGCGTTTTCAGAAGACGTAAGAGCTTGTAACTGAGGAAGCAATGGTTTTAATTTTTCTTTTAAAATCTTCTTTATATCTGATACGCCTTCTTTACTTTCAAAATTTTCAACTTTAGTAAGAAATGATTTTAAATTATCAGTGGAGAAGGTTGACTTAGCATCTGTGGGTCTACCAGCTACATTGGCTAATCCAAACTCACCAGCAACCTTTGCGCCAAGTCCAGTTGGGAAGTCATAGTCTGCATTAGCAGAATCACGATCACCAAAGGGTTTAGCAGAACCAGCAGCTAATAAAGTACCTTCAAATAAATTACCAACCACTTGATCTATATTAGCAGTCTTTAGTATTTTAGCAGTATCAACAGTTCCTTGAACGCCTAAAGATCCACCAATCATTTTAGAAGTTTTATTTAAGGTATCAATGACACCGCTTAATAAGGTGCTTTCCATTTGTGCAGCTCTAGCAGGCTCTAAAGAGCCGCTCATCAAAGTAAAACCCTCCTCAACACCCTGTGAATTTGTTATAATTTGGTTTAATTCTTTTTCAATAGCTCCAAACATGTCTGGATTTTCTTTAGCCAATCTTTTAGCTGCAACAACGGTAGAGTCTTTGCTGACGGCTCCAGTTATTACAGATGCGGGCAAAGTTCCTTTTACTACTTGATCTCTACCTTCAGGTCTAAGGAACGCACCTCCATACACGCCTTTTTCTCTTTGAAGTTCTGCCTCTACAAATTGAGACAATGCATCTACTTTGCCCATAAGTTGAATGTTTCTTTCCTCTTTGCCTTTTCCTACTTTATATTTTTTGCCAACTTCTGGAGTAGTTGTGCCTCTAGTTGCAGCTAACTGCTTTCTTACTTTGTCTCCAGTATTATATCTATTTTCATTCATGGCGGTGAGTGTACCCTCACCAAGCTTTGCTACACTGCTTTTCTTAATTACAAACTCACCGGGAGTAAGCATGGCTGGAACTGTGTCTCTGTTTCCAGTGCCGGGAACTGAACCACCTCTAGCAAAATGCATTACATCTTTGGCACGACTAGACACCTTGCCACCCTGATTCATCTTAGAACCCATCATAGCACCAATACTGCCAGTTAGACTACCAGCAACTTTGATGGCAGCAAACGTAGTCAATAAAGGAATAACAGGAGCTAAAGAGTCTGCTATTTTAATAAAAGCACTTGCTAAATTTAGAAGTGTTTTAGCCATTGCTTGAAAAGTAGTAGTCTGGGTGACATTTCTAATTAAGTCGGCAAACTGTTCTCTTACTTTAGCAATTTGTACAGCTAATGCTGCCTGAGCTGTTATTTGATCTTCAGTTAAAGAATTAGCACCACCCGTGGCAACAGCAAGCGCGTCTTCAGCTACGCCAAATTGTTGGAGTAAAGGAATGACTTTACCAATTTGTCTAAATCCACCCAACTGTTCAGCAATTTTAATAAAGCTGATATCACCCTGCTCAAGACCTTTCATTGCTGCGCTTAGTCTTTTAACAGCTTCAAAAGGTCCAACGAACTTACCTTCAAGGTCTAGAAGTTCAACACCATACTCTTTTAAGAACTCAATAGTTTTAGGTCTCTGTATTCTCGTAAAGATGGTACGTAAACCAGTAGCAATACTTTCTGCTGACTCTCGGGTTGTTGCCCTAACACTAGTAAACAAAGCAATAAGTTCGTTTAGATCACCACCAGCAGCTTTAAACACACCACCAGTACGTCTAACTACAGAGATTAAGTCACCGGCTTCAACAGCGAACTGTCCAGCAACTGCATTAACAGCACCAAGTTGTGCCTCTAAAGCAGCTGCACCAGCTTGAAACTGATTGAAGATTGCGATAGCACCTTCTGCCGTCTGACTTATATCATCAAACGTAGGAGCAAGCTCTGTTTTAGCAAGAGTTCTAAGAGCCACAGTTGTCTCGTTAGCACTTAAACCAGCCTGAGAAAGTACTCTAGATACGCCAATTAATGCAGTAGAAGACACACCTAAGTTAGTAGATAGTTCACTAACTGTGTTGCTTAAAAACTTTAACTGCTGAATACTTTTTCCTGTAACCTGAGATATTCTGATAAGCTCTCTCTCAAAGTCAATAGCTTCTCTAATAGAAGCTGCTAGAGTATTTGTAAATAAACTAACAGCTCTAGTAGCGATAGCTATAGCGCCAAATCTTCTAACAGACGTTTGGAAAGTACTACCAAGCTTTTTAGTAGAAACTGTAGCTTGGTTAGTGGCTTGAGTAAGTTGCTGAATCTGCTTGGTGGTTTGCTTGGCCTGTTGAGCTTGAACAGGAACATTTATACCACCTAGTTGAGACTGTATCTGTTTGACTACCTGAGAGACATTGTTAGGAGCTTGTAACTGTATTTGAGCAGTTAAATTAAACTTTGCCATAGTATCTCCAAGTAATTATCTTATGCTTCTTCTTTTGTTTTGCTAACAGTCTTCTTGGCAGTCTTCTTTGCTGGAGTTTTAGGCTTTTTTGCTTCTGGATGTATATCGTCTACATATTCACCCTGTAGCAACAAATTGCCAGTTTCTGTTAAGAGATTACCATCTCTGTCAACTCTGCTCCCATTATCATTAATTAACCATCCCTTTTCGTTAACTTTAGTACCATCAACATCAACTCTATTTCCATCTTCATCAACTAAAGACAAGTCTTCATCAACGAATTTATATTTTTTAAGAAATTGATTTTCTGGTAAGCTTTCCTCGTATGATCTGTCTAGCTTATAGACAAGTTCTCCAAGTGCAGCTGCGGCATTAAATGATATCTCATCGTCAGCCTTGTCGTTGTATTCCTCTACATTAGCATACACTTTTTCTCCACTTTCATGGTATGTACACTGAGAGACTAAAAAGTTAAATTTAGCGTTGTCAGACAGTCCTTCTGCCGTATTTGACTCTAAAGATATTCTTTCAGCAATAAGCTCTCTAAGTTCAATTCTTAGCCTTCTAAGGTTTATGGACTTGTCTTTACCTTCAGACAGCTTCATTGTGGTTCCATTCTCATTCTTGCCTGTGGCAATTTGAGTTTCTAAATGGCCTATCTGTCTTAAGATTTGGGTTTGCTTGAGGGCTTTTTCGCTAGTCCAAATACCCTGCTCTTGCATGAATTTTTCAAGCGCAACCTTAGTGAAGATCCCGTCTTTAACAGCCTGAGTCCACATTTTAGACCCGATAAGCTGCGCCTTTTCTAGCTGTCTAGAATTAGGTCTTTTCACTACAATTTTAATAGTTTCACCTTCATCAGTTTTTACGTCTATTTGTTTTTCCTTAATCATTTTGATGATCCTCCTGTGTATCTGTAGTTCTAAATTCGTAATGTCTTAATTTTTCCTTAACAATGAAATTTTTAAAATCACTGTCTATATTTCTGAGTTGATAGTTTCCCTTGTCTAAAATCTCTGATCTGGCTCTATTGTATAGATCTTGCAATTCTTCACTTTCTTCTAGAATTTCTGCAAAATGTTTTTCAAAAGCGCTAAGAGACCCTATCATTGTGGTTTCTATCTTCTTTTTAACAAGCTTAGAAAGCTTGTCTTCGCCAATCCTTTCCAGCCTTTGCTGCCTAAGTTCTTCGTACTTCTTCATCTTAAAATCCTTTCTTACTTATTTCCTGTTTTCATGCATATTTAGAGTATCAATAAACTGACCTTCTTTTTTAGTTTTTTGAATTTGTTGAATAAATTTCCTGTTTTGTGGATCATTCATATTATATATATCTTGAGCTGTAACATCACTATCAGGATCTAACATTGTAAAGTGGTGTTTATGATCAGCTACGCCTTTTTTTTGTTGATTGTCCAGTTCGTTTGCCAGCTTCTCTTTTTTGGCTTTTCTACTACCCCAAACAAACCAAGCGTCTATAATGTCATGTTCTTTGTACCATCTTTCTTCTGGGGCATCCATAGACTGTCTAATATTGTCATATGTTATTGACCAAAGAACCATATTTTTTTGATTAAAATTATACTCTGTATTATAAAATAACTTACTAACGTCTTTCATAACCCATAGACTTCTCCACGGATCTTGTAAACTAAGATCTCTGATTTTTTCCTCTTCTATAATAGACTGAGAATAAAGAGAAGATAAATACCTTGCAGAAGGCTTAACGCTTTTCTTCTTACACATAGCTAGCTTTGGCAACAACCAAAAATTCTTTTTAGTATCAGCATAGTATTCGCATGTGTGTTCATACAAAGAGTTTTTTTTAGATAATCTACTTGAGATAGACCCTTTGATGTCCTTTATTTGTCTTCTAAGATTCTTGAGTTCTTTTTTATTATTTCTTTGTTGATAAAGTTCTTCTTGCCTATCTTCTAAAGCCTTCTGAAAATTATCTACATCAAGTTGATCTAATTTAGTAAAAACTTGATTAGCTTCTAGAAACGAAAAAGAATCTTCAAGAGTCATAAGTCCTTGAGAAACAGCTTCTGTATAAGCATCCTGATAGACAAACATAGACTCGTTAAACAAGTCTATGCTCATCGGTTTCAGTTTTATGTTCCTAGAAAGATATATATAGCCAGATCTTATTTGTCCGACTAACATATCCCTTTGATTTATGTCCATTTATTCATTAATTTAAGAATGAAGCCCACATTATGCTTAAGGCTTTGCGGCACTTGCTGTGATCTGATTACCAGTGTATCCAGCAATAACTCTAGCAGCATTAAACGCCGTATAGGATTCACTAATTGTAACAACCCCACCACCAGTATCACCACCAGACCAACTCTGAGACTGTAGTTTAGCACCAGAGATAGCAGCCAAGAAGTTATACTGCGTTCCACCAGTTTCGTACCCGGAGTCACTACAACCCAAAGATGCGGATGTACTGTGTCTTCGGCTCCCTTTAACTTCGACAAGATAACCTTCAGTTGGATTAAGCTGACAGTTAGAATCGGAGTCGATTTCTACCATTTGCTGCGTAGTATTCTGGAAACGTGGCTCAGGATCTGACGCAACGTCAATGCCCCTATCGACGTTATACTCTACGTCACAGGTAACTTCTACAGGAAAGGATGCATATCTAATGTACGGACCCTTTCTTCCCAGTTCCAAAAGGTCTTCTCTACCAACATCAATATTGATAGAAGCGCTTTGAACTCTGGAATATTGAGTAGTGGTCCCACTCATTGTCGAATTAATAATCTTCGTAAATTGGAAAGAACAGTCTTGTCTTCTAAAAGTTCCATACGGATTGCTAGTGGTTGGTCTAACATGTAAGGTTTTGTCGGTAGCACCTGAAGGAATTAGAGTCAAGTTAACACCTGCGATACCCAAAGACTCAGTAACAGCACCGTCAGTCTGTGCGCTGATTGAATAGTTGCTAGTAAACCCATCAAGTTGGAAACCATAAAGTTTATTAGCAGTGGTGGTATTACCGGCACTGCCAGTATTAGTCATAACAGCACCATCAGCCTGAACTGACAATCTAGCACTACAACCTCTATCACTAGCGAAATTACTCATGTTAATGCCGTAATCTCTCGTCTCGGAAGTACAAAATCTCTCATAGAGAGATGTAACACCCAGACCAAGAATACGCTCTATGGTCATCTCGCATGTTGGAGAACCTTCAATATTCTCAAAAATTTGCAAATGACCAAGCTCAAAAACTTGCTCAAACTCTACACTACTTGAAAAACCAACGCTTTGTACACCACTAAGGATATACATATATTCGGAACCATATCCAGCGTTATAAGTGCCGCCAAATGCCGTGGTGGTAGGAAGGAATCCTTTAGGGTATAATCCAACTGCTTGAGAAGCATAATAAGTTCTACTTGCCATAATAATTCTCCATTGTATGTTTTGAGGGGTTGCAACTCTCTGTCTATTTATACACAAAAAGTCGTTAAAATTAAGATTTTATTGTTTCCAAGGTACACCTGACAATCCCTACGAATAAATTAGAATTTAAAATTTCCATGCCCTGAACAATAGAGTTTTTTATTATCACATTAGACCCACTTTTAGGGTAATTAGCAACCAACTCTGGGTATCTTAAGGCATTTGGATTAGGAGAACCCCTATAATCTATAGGTAATACTCCATCGGAAACTATTTCGTTTGAGTCAAACATGCCAAATAAAGTGTCATTTTGGAATGATATAATATCTAACATCTGATTTCTTGTTATCTCGTCTTCAGCTACGCAATGAAATAGCACATCTGTATCTACAATTTGAGATAAGCTGCCCATTTCAAAAGGACTCATAACCCTTCGTGGTACTACCTCTATAGCTATAGCTGGCAGCTGAACCCTGAATTCTGGTATATTTGGAGAGTCTACTGCATTGTCAAGGTCTAAGCTACGATATTGAATTTCTCTCAACCAAGGCAAAGAAGAAGCATATACCACGTTCATGTATTTATAGCTATGCTCTGCTTGAACTTTTGAACCAGTAGGTAATGGGTTGTCAAATACAACTCTACCATTATAATAATCTACGTGGTGAGCGTAGGTTCCCACCGTATCGTTGGGATAAAATGTATCATTAACATATACACCAGATATTCCCGGATGATCGCTGTCCGTCCCAACCTTTGGTGGTGGAGAGTTGTCAACCCCTGATTGCCAGATCCAGTTTTTTCTAAAACCCTCCCAAGCTTGACCCGGAGTGAAATTGGCGTTATCTGATATCTGCAACAAACTATAGTCATTTCCATTATAGTCTGTTTCACCAAGTGAGGAATTAAAATAATTACCTTTACATAATAAGTGCCAATCATATAATTGAACGAGATTGTCTTGCAACTCATTCATTAATAATGATTCAAACACATTGTCGAAACCGCGAAGTCCCATTACAAATACCTCTCTATTATATTTTGTAACGTATCTTGAAATGGTTTACTAAATAAGGCATCGCTAATAAAATTCTTGTCAGGAGTACCAGCGTACTCAGGAGGAACTCTCCAACTTCCACCCAAAGCCATACTTCCACCGCCTGACCTACCAAAACCACTTTGTGGATTGTATTCGTAAGAATCAATAATAATTGCATCTCCTCGTTCTAATAACCATTTAAGCCAATGAAGATCTCCTTTTCCATATATAACATGACCTATTGGTAATGCTACTAATCTAGAAACGGCTTCATGAGCTATATAAAATTGTATTCTTCCTTGTAGTTTTGTGTTAATTTTGCTGAAACGAAATTCAACATCCTCTGTAACTATATCTACTATTTGAGAAGCAGCTAATGAACCCTGACCGGGATACAGACCTAATTCAGAGGCTAATCCTCCCGGAGCATAATCTGACAAGGCCATTACTGTTGGGTGGAAAGATATTGAATTTCCAATTGCTTCTTTTATTTTTACTACAATTTTAGGAATATTTTTAACAATCCTGTTATTTACCTCTTTTGATAAAGCTGAGTAGCCAGCTGTCATAATTTCTTGTGTTGGATTAGTTAATTTTATTCTTATACTCATGAAGATCTCTGCCAGAAACAAGTAAAGTATCTGTTTTGCTTTATTCCCATAGGAGTGTAATCTCCCCACCTTATGAATCTTTTAGACTTAAAAAATGGTAAATCGCTATTTACTATCAATTTTTTAGTATTTAGAATAGCTTGTAAGTCAGACATTTTTGCAATCACTTGTATAATACCGTCAGGCAATTGCAGGGTCGGAGAAACGTTTACGAACTGTTTGGGATCATGGTAAACTTTAAGCTGTATGTCCGTTAATGTCTCTACTTCTTGTATAGTTTTTGTACCAACATTATATCCTCCACCACCTCCATTGACACGTATAGTATTTATGTCTGGTAGATTATTGTCAGGAGTTCTTATAATGACTTCTTTTTTTTCTATTGATACTAATTGACAAGGGATGCCAAATATATTAAAGGTGTCATCTATTAACTCATAATACTTATCGAATACAGATTGGGAAATATTAAGTGTCATCTTGCCATATAGCCTTTGCGTGTATGTGATAATTCATTTCTGCTTGAGCGTTAGAAGTTGTGCCTAGAGGATTGTAAAACACTCCAGAAACATAATCATCTATAGTATCAGAAGGGAATGCATAAGTTAGAACAATCTTATCAGTCAGAGCTTTTTCTGGTGAAATAGTTACAGCGTAGTCTCCACCAGCAACAACACCACTTACGTAAAAACCTTGATAATGAATGTCATTGGCGGCTATGGCTGGAACGGTACTAGTTACAGATTTGGTAACACTGCAACCGCTTGGACCACAGGCTATTCCGCTAGCTATTCCACTCATTAGAGGTGAAGCCTCTTCTAAAACAACAGCCTTGGTTTTAGTAGCTATCATGTCTCTAAACAAGTCTAGCTCGTCTTCGATTGACTGAGTTTGGTTAGTACTAGCAGTTTCAAGATCTGCTATACTTGTATTAACACTTGTAGAAAGATTATCAAAATTAGTTGTGATAGTAGAAACTTGTGCGTCTGTGTAGTCTTCAGCTTGTTGTTTCAAAACGCCAGAAGCAGCTTCCAAAGCCGCTGGCGTTGTGTAAAGAGAGCTTAAATCTGGTATATCGTCAATATGTAAAAGTCTAAATCTAGGATAATCGTCTGGACAACCTCCAGCACAATCATCTTGTGGTCCAGCAAAAATATATCTAGCACTTTGAGTTTTAAATTTAATATTCTCTTTCACATCTCCATCAAGATTCAAAACTAAAGATGCATAAGTAGTAGTATCTATAGTATTGGGTAGAAAGTGTTTAAACTGTGTGCCACCTTGGTATGAGGAATCATTACCGTTATTGGCTCTAAAATAAACTCCAACGTCTCCAACATAGTAACCAGAAGCCCTAATTCTAGAATGATATTCTGATGAATCTCCTCCAACATCAACTCCATACTTTGCATCAGTAGCTTGCTGTATGGATAAACATTTAAAATCATCATCCCACTTAAGAGATGAATAGTAATTCAAAACATTTCTAGAACTCCAAACAGCCAAGCCTTTGTCTTCAGGTGTTGGATAATCACTACTGTGTCCAGCAGCATGATACACGGAATGGGTAGCTGGATAAGTGACAAAAACTTCTTTTGGCCCTGTTAAGAAATCAATTTTAGTATTATTGGTATTGCTACTTTTTAGAGAATGTCTTTGTAGAGCATACTGCTCAGTATTATCTAAGTCGTTGTTAATTACTGTAAAAATACCAGAACCAACTTCGTATTTTTCGCCATCTGTAATAGCATAAAATACAATATCACCATGATTATACTCAGAAGAAAAAGAACTAAAACCATCTGTAGCGCCAGTTAAGCCAACAGTACCAGTTCCAGTGGTGAATGTTAATTCTTTTATTCTATCGCTAGTTTTAATTATATTCGTCACTTTATATCTCCGTATTAGGAATCATTAGCGTCTTCAACCACCACATTGTCATCATATGTAGCACCAGACTCTATGCCAAAGATAACTACGTCATTGCGACCAGCATCTGTTCTAGCATTATCATCGTCTAGCACATAAAAAGTACAGTAAGTAGAAGTTCTTTCTACTATTGCTACAGAGTTTAGCTCCATTGCAGAAGCAGCAGACACGCCCTGTCTAGCATTACTAGTTCCAATAGCCAAGTAATCATCACCGCTATCGAACATGCCATCATTAAACCATATCTTAAAGTGACCAGCTTGTGGAACATAAGTTACACCGTCGCCATTCTCGTTTACCTTCATGCGCTGTAGCTTTTTAACTCCGTAAGAAGAGTATACGCTAGCGGTAGGATTACCATTAACGCCAGATATAGAACTGAAACTAATCCAAGCTTTTGAAGTGCTTCTAGCAGAGTCCATAACTGAATCATCTTTATCAAACTTAAGCATCGTTCCAGAACCTACATGTACCGTTTCAGTTGTGATACCAGTATGCTCAAACCTTAAGCCTTTAGTATGATCTCCAGCTGTATTTTTAACGCTCACGCCCTTTTGTCTAATCCAATTATTATCACCTAACCCCAAAGAGTAGGTAGGATTAGTTCCACCAACGCTGTCAGAAATATCTCTAGTACTTGTAGTGCTTAAATATTGTGGGTGCGGATCGCCATCGCCTAAACCCGCTAAGTCATTGTGGAAAATTCCATCAACTCCGGGATATGGTATGGTTTGTCTTTCCCCATTACCATCTAAAGTTGCAAAAATAATGCCACTCTCTACAATAAGCGTCCCGCCCTGAGCATTAGAACTAACAGTATGTACTTTAAGATGTAGATCATTTATAAACTGCGTTCCCGCAGCAGAAAAATTACCACTAGCGACAATATAAGGAATGGACGTAGCCATATCCTCCATAGGTTCACGAACATCTGAAGCACCTATATCCCCAGAATTGTTATCCGCTAATTTATCTTTAATGATAGTTACAAGTTGATCAGGTGTTCTTTTAACTGGCACACGTTCTGACATGTTTAATCTCCTTTAATGACTAAAGTATCCACCTCTACGGTCAGGATCTGAATGTATTCTTCTTATATTATCACTACCGGGACTAAATGGACCAAGTATGGCGTGTCCAACCAAGCTGCCTCCAGCCTGATAATCCAGTAGCATTTGTTCATATTTTTGACATAGATCTTTATAAAGAATCATAAGCGTATTAGATACACCACGAAGATCTATAGCTGATGGTCCATCTTTAATAGATATTGCATTTCCAGACTCAGCTCTAACCTCACTGCCAAGTATAACACAAGCTGTTTTTAAAGTTGTTAAAGCAATAAAATTTGTATCATTTACATCTGTAGGATCTGGATTTAGTAAGCATTTTTCAACATTGATCGTGTAGTTGTAAGAGAATGTTGTATCAAACGTGACCAATTGAGCAGAGACTAATATAGCAGTTTCTAATCTTTTAGCATCATACTTAAAGTTTGTTGAATCAACATCACTAATCATGTGACGAACCATCGTAGAAATTTGACCTTGCCAAGACATATATCACCTATAAATTGCAGTGTACTTTAAAAGTATAAATATCAGTATAATAAGTGCCAGTAGATAAAACTACCTTAGCTTGAAGTTTATATTGCCCAGCTTCGTCTAAGTCTCCTACGACTGTACTGTAATATATTTTACCATCAGTGCCGTCAGAATCGAAGGCTCCTGCCTTTTGTACAACTTCATCATCTGGCTTTTTAAACATCATAGTGACGCTAATAGCAGAAGAAACGTCTACTACCTCACCGTCGTCTTTGATAGTGGCTAAAAATTTAGTACCAATATCATTTACATGTATTTCACTAGCCATATTATCTTCTCAGCGTAATATTGGATTGTTGTTGAATAGATAATATAATGGTAATAGTTTTCATAATACTATCTCTTTATCTTTTTCTATGGTTAAATCTATTGAAATAACTGATATAATATTTGTGATATTAATATTCTGCCTTTGGATGTTTAAAACCAATTCAGAATCTTTACCGTTATAATATAATATACCCACTGTTGAAAATGGTAAAAAGCTATAAAAACCAAACATACACTACCTCATGTAATTATACACTATTTTAGTAGGTTTAAGGGGCAGAGATTATGTTTTTTTCCACGCCCAGCTGCGCCACATACCCAATGATGCCCGCCATTGCTGCTTGTAAATTAGGATCTGAGTCTGACTTTTCAAGAATATTGGAGACTCTAATCCAATGACCGCCATTAGGGTCTAATTCTGCTACTTCTATTTCCTCGCCTTCTGGATCTAAACCAGTAAACATTCCATATTTATGAAGTTTAACTTCTCCTGTGATGTCACTGTTAGGATCTGGAGCGCGAATAACAACCTCTTCAACCCAAACTCTATCATATACCTTTGCTGGTATTTCAGATGGATCTGCTGCATTTAAAATTGGTAAATCTGACATAATTTTCTCCTTATTTAAGTTTTAATACAAGCTAGTAAAGCTACGTTTCTTGGTCTAATTTCTGAATCGTCCCAAGCTGTACCCATTGCGGCTGATGGGGCAGACCAACCTCCTACAAACAATCTGC